>Ga0307430_1000059_pt1 | contig 95123 bp, 93 predicted proteins | sample SalMarWE160130MG_FD_202159 | JGI IMG/M metagenome (GOLD analysis project Ga0307430, IMG submission 202159) | Salt marsh sediment microbial communities from the Plum Island Ecosystem LTER, Massachusetts, United States - WE1603-130 | ecosystem: Environmental > Aquatic > Marine > Intertidal zone >... | reverse complement strand
CTGGATGAAAATAACAGTCGATGGAGTTAGAAAAATAAATTTTTGAAATAATTAATTAAATAATATCCGAATTGTTTGTATTAGTCTTAGAATTCGGGGCAAGCTCGACGAACCCCGAGTCCTCTGGGTAAGTCAATATTGGAATATTGAATAACATTAACTTACAATTACCGTTATAATATATATTTTTACAGCTAAATGATTTCACCGGGAAACATATATAAATTCTTAATATTCCTGGCGGTATTATTACTCACGGGCAGGATATCAGGGCAGGATATTGGTTCATACCAGGACTACAGGCCCGAAGGGATTAAATCGGTAAGGTTGCATCGCGAGGAGTGGAACCTGTCATACCCTATAATTGAGCTGGGTTCAGGTGAGAAGCTTATTCTGCATTTTGATTTACTGGGAGAAAGTATTGAAACGTATTATTATACCTTTATTCATTGTGATAAGGATTGGAATCCGAGCCGGGTATATGAATCGGAATATCTTGAAGGATTTACAGAAAACCAGGTACAGGATTATGATATGTCATTCAATACCACTGTAAATTATATCCATTACAGTTTAAGTTTCCCGAATAATGATGTTTCATTTAGAATATCGGGTAATTATATGATCAAGGTTTATCCTTTTGGAGAGCCTGACGCTCCGGTTATCACTAAAAGGTTCATGGTAAGTGAGGCTGCTGCACCTATAAGTGCCACCACACTACGCTCCAAGTTAGCGGGTTATTACCAGACAGGGCAGCAGGTTGATTTCAGGGTTAACCATGCATCCCTTGATATACAGGATCCATATAATACTATTTACAGCACTGTTCTGCAGAACGGCAGGTGGGATAATGCAAGAAAGAATTTAAAACCTGATTTCACCGGTAATTACAGCCTTGAATATAATGGATTATCTGACCTTAATATATTCCCCGGGGGCAGCGAGTACAGGTATTTTGACATTAAGAGCATAAGGTATCAGAGCGAGTACATTAAAAGGATTGAGAACTTATATGGATACTACCATATTGAGCTAAGGGAATCGGAGAACAGGGCAGCCCGCCAGTATTTCTACTGGCAGGATTTTAACGGGAAATATTATATTGCTCATCAGGAAGGTATTGATCCGAATACCGATGCTGACTATGTTTATGTATATTTCACTCTTCCCAGTAAATTTTCTGTGGCAGGTGATGTATATATATTTGGTGAGCTCACCAACTGGGACTTTAACGAGGGGAACAGGATGCATTATAATTCTGAACGTGGGGCCTATGAATGCCGCCTTTTATTAAAACAGGGCTGGTACAATTATATGTACGCGATGAAGAATGAAAGCCTGTCAGCTTCTATATTCAGTAAGTTTGAAGGCGATCATTACGAAACAGAGAATGATTATCTTATTTTGACTTACTACAGGGATCCTAACGGCAGGTATGACCGTCTTATAGGACACCAAATGGTCAATACCTTAAACACTCATCGCTAGCATCAGTGTTTTCCATGCACATTAAGTCCGTATTGCATATGGATTGTATGCTGCAATGTTTTCAATATTTCAGACATATATTCCTTAACTGCTTTTACTGAACCAGGCAATGTGTATATAAGGCACTGTCCCATTAGTCCGGCGATTGAGCGGCTAAGCAGGGCATTTGGTTCTTCCATCCCGTACTTAATCCTGATATAATCCATGATACCCGGGATTTCAATATCGATAAGGTCTTTAACCACATCCACCGTGATATCCCTTGGACCTATTCCTGTACCACCTGACGTAATAATGATATTATATTCCTGAGAATACTCATTAAGGAGCTGGCGGAGTCGTGTCCTATCATCATGGATAACCAGTAATTCTGCCTCGATCAGCCAACCTATCTTCCTGAAATATTCGATTATCATTTCTTTTGCCTGAGGACCGCTCAGGTCTTCATACTCATCCTCTGCTGCCCTGTCGGACAGTGTTATAATAAGCGCCTTGAATTTGCGGGGCAGATCTGTCATTTTTTTGTTTTTTCAATTAAACGAATATTATTTATTACCATCTCCTTATCCACTGCCTTACACATATCATAAACTGTAAGGAGCGCGACTGAAGTACCTGTCAGGGCTTCCATTTCCACGCCGGTTGTTCCCCTGCATTTCACCTCGCATTCAACGTTCACCCCATTAGTATCCAGGGTTGCGGTTACAGTTATTTTATTAAGAGTAATATTATGACACAATGGAACCAGGTCCGATGTTTTCTTGGCTGCCTGTACGCCTGCTATCTCAGCCACTGTGAGGACATCACCTTTTTTCATTTCGTTTTTTTCAATGAGATCCACTGTTGAAGAAGAAAGCTTTATTGATCCCACAGCACGTGCAGTTCTGTCGCTGTCGGGTTTATTCCCTACATCAACCATGCGAGCACGGCCTCTGTTGTCGGTATGTGTTAATTTTTTCATGTTTACCTGTATAATAATTGAACTAACCACCTCCCCCCGACATCGCCTAGCTCTGTCAGGGTACTCCTCCTTTCAAAAGGAGGAGAAATGTTACGTAATTATAACGATCATCAATTGTTTAACCTCCGATATTATAAAATTCGTTGTCACGGTTTACTGTTCCGCATTCAGGTTTATTCTCCAGTGCCATTTTAATTGCTTTTTCGGCTCCCAGTTTTCTTACATCATATTCCAGTTCATTGAAGAGGCATGGCTTTACTTTACCGTTTGCGGTAATTCTCAGCCTGTTACAGTTTTCACAATTACCGCCATCACCACCTTCAACCACACCAAACTCACCCCGTGCCAGGTCCATTTGTTTTATATACCTTGCTTCAAGGCCTTTTTTCTCCGCAAATGAAGCAACCATTTTTGCATCAGGCTCATCTTTTGATTCTTTGACCACGCAATTCAACTTGACAGGTATCAGGCCTGCCTCAATTGCAGCATCGATTCCGTCAATTGTCTGGTTCAGGTCTCCTCCCCTTGTCAGCCAGCTGAACTTAAAGGGGTCCATTGAGTCAATGCTCACATTAACCCTGTGTAATCCTGCATCAGCCAGTGGTTTTGCGAATTTTCTCAGGAGGGTACCGTTTGTGGTCATTGAAAAGTCGTTTATTCCCTTTATACCTGCTATCATTTTAACAAGCACGGGCAGGTCTTTTCGCACCAGTGGCTCGCCCCCCGTTAGCCTAACCTTTTCAACTCCCATATTAACTGCGATACGTACAAAGTCAGTTATCTCATCAAAACTGAGAATATCGTTATGGCTTATAAGTTTAATCCCTTCAGGAGGCATGCAATAACGGCATCTGAGGTTACACCTGTCGGTTACAGATACTCTCAAATAATTTATTTTCCTGTTATATCTGTCGTACATCTACTATTTCTCCTTTTCTAATTTCACTTACACCCACCGGCACTTTCATCATTCCATAGGCACCTGTCAGGGCATTTATATGTGCAGAACCATGGTATTCCACCGGGGCAACTGTTTCATCGCTGTTTATATTTACAGGCACCCAGGCCATCCTTTCTGTCCGTTCACGGGAATAATCATTTGCCAGCTTATGTTTCCTGATACTGTCAAAGTGGTTTGCACCCATTGCTCTACATATCATTGGTTTGACGAACAGTTCGAACTGTATGAATGAGGACACAGGGTTACCGGGTAATCCGAATACCAGTGCATCATCATGTACACCGAATGTAGTCGGTTTTCCCGGCTGGACAGCTATCCTGTCAAAAATTATTTTTACGCCAGCCTTCTCCAGCACAGCCGGCACCATATCGAAGTCGCCCATTGATACACCACCGGAAATGAGCACTATATCGCATTCATTTAATGCTTTAGTCAGCATTTCGAAGATGTCTTTTTCGGAATCAGGAGCTATACCGTAGTATACAGCTTCGGCACCTGACCTGGTTGTCTGAGCTATCAATTGGTAAGCATTGCTATTACGTATCTGTGAATCAGCCGGTTTAATATCAGGTTCTACCAGTTCGCTACCTGTACTGATAATTCCGACCAATGGTCGTTTTCGTACCGCCACCTTTACTGCTCCCACTGTTGCCATTACTGCAATATCCTGGGGTTCAATAAGCCTGCCAGCCTTCAGTACTATATCATCTTTACGTATATCTTCGCCCATTTTAGCTATATTATCCTTCCCCGGCTTTCCTGTAAACCTTACCCTGCCATTATTTTCCTGAGCATCTTCAACCATAAATACCCAGTTGGCACCTTCGGGTATGGCCGCACCTGTCATTATCTTTACGCATTCACCTTCTTCAACCTTTTTTGAAGCTGATACACCGGCGGGGATAATCTCGTTTATTATTAATTCTTTATCAATATCTTCTTTGCGGCATGCATATCCATCTACAGCAGTTTTATTGAATGGAGGCATATTAATGTCGCTGACAATATCTTCAGCAAGGTACCTGCCAAGTGAATCCATGAATGGCAGGTATTCAAGCCCACCATCAGGATTATATTTTTCTGTTATTACTATAGCTTCTTCGTAAGATATCATTTCCCAATTCAGTTTTATATTATCCTGAGGTTGTTGGATGAAAAAGACAAAAATACAGATTGCCCTACTTTAAGTGATAATTTTTCAAGATTCTTTTTGTCTACCACTACATGGAACATATCACCAGAATCAACAAACAGTTCATAGCCATTTTCAGCCCTGTTCAATTCGGTAATTATACCCCTTATACAATTATCCCTGTCGTTTTGTTCTATGACAGACAAACCTATTGAATTACTTTCTATTATCAACAGTCCATTTTCGGGATAATCAGCTTCAGGGAGGATATATTTACGGTTACCAGATTCAGCAACAAGCTTTCCATCAATCCTGTATATTTCAACGCTGTAAAAATTTTGTATCCCTGCAAACCTGGCGACGAACTTATTAACAGGTTTTGAGAATACGCTCTCGGGGCTACCTGTCTGTAAAATCTTTCCATTATGTATAACTCCCACCCTGTGAGCCAGACGCACGGCTTCACTATAATCATGTGTAACATGCAACATGGTTATTCCCATTTCATTAATTTTCCGCAGCAATCGTCTGACATCATCCCTCAAGGTTGTATCTATTGATGCCATGGGTTCATCAAGTAGTATTATATCGGGGGATGTTACCAGGGCCCGGGCAACAGCAACCCTCTGGCTCTCTCCTCCAGACAGGTCATCTGTTCTCCGGTCCAGTAAATGTGCTATATTAACGTTTTCAGACATCTGTCTTACTATAGCATCTGTTTCATTTCTCGGTAGTCGTCTTATTTTAAGTGAATATGCAATATTATCGTAAACAGTGAGATGGGGGAAAATTGCATAATCCTGGAAAACCATTCCTGCTTTTCTTTTCTGTATTTTCTCATCTGTAATATCTCTGCCGTTAAGATAAATACTGCCTGTGTCAGGAGATCTCAATCCTGCAATAAGTTCAAGCAACAGTGATTTACCAGCACCTGATCGCCCGAGCAGGATAAAATATTCACCTTTTGAAATATTCAGGTTTATATTCTTCAGGGCAAAGTTGCCGAAATTCTTTGATATGTTTTTTAATTCAAGCATTTACCTGTTATTCACAGTTACTTTTTTAAGGCTTCAGTTAGCTTTAGTTGAGATTATTCTGATAAATATAAAAATTACCAGTGCCACAAGTATAAAGAATACTGATGCTGGCCTGGCATATGATAGTCCAAACTGATTAAATCTTTCATATATCAGTACAGGAGCAGTCATCGGGTGATAGGCAATAATAACTATTGCCCCGAACTCGCTCATACCCCTGGCAAACATCATAATAAATCCTGAAGCAATATTTCTCCATGTAAGTGGCAATGAAACAGTAAAGAACATTCTCATCGGGGAGGCTCCCAGGTTCATGGCAGCTTTTTCAAGTCGTTCCGGTACAGCAGCAAAACCGTCTCTTGCAGCATTAATCAGGAAAGAGAGGCTAACAAAGGCCATTGCCAAAGCTATGCCCACAGGGTTTCCAACCAGGTTTAACCCGACTGCATCAGCTGCTTTACCGAGCAGGCCTTCACGTGATATAAATCCTAGCAAAGCTATACCGGCAGCAGAGTGTGGCAATACTATAGGCAGGTCAATAAGCCCCTGTACGATGCGCTTCCCCGGAAAGTTATACCTGGCCATCAGCCATGCAAAGGGTATGGCCATAAAGGAAAAAATCAGAGTAGCCATAAATGCAACCGACAGTGTCAGCCAAACACTATCCTGTACTTCTTCATCCTTAACCGTCTGAAAAAATTCAGCAGGCGATGTATCCAGCACCATCCCAATCAGCGGTGCCAGTATAAAGAGAAGTACCAGTGATGACAGTACCAGTATTATCCAGTGAAATGTACTACGCCTATCCATTTACAAACCGGTATTTATAAGCCTTTACGGTCATGAAAAGATTTGCATGTCGACAAAATTAGAAATAATACATTAAAAAGACGGTATTTTACCTATTAAAGAGTTCCAACAGTTTATCAGGTATGTTCTCAGCAGGACCAGAGATATAAAGGCTGATAAGCGACTGACCATGTTTTTGCAGCACTGACCTGCCCCTTTCACCAAGAAAATAATACAGGAAATCCACTGCATCCTCCCTGTTGGGTGCATCGTTAAGCAAAGTTAAACCATAAATCATGCTGCTTCCCCTTATCTGAACTGTCTCACCAGGCTTATCGCCGGTAATATCCACACTTACCGAGTTATATAACTCTTCAAATGCGGGATCAGAAAGGTTTATTTCACCGGGCAGGCTTATATAATCAAGCTGGTGTTGTTCGCAAACCGATTTATATTCAACAATATAATCCAGGGCTTTAGTCTCGAGCAGTGCTACCAGGTCAACTCCCTTGGGTCTGATCATATTTACATCCTTGCCTGTTAAAATTTCATCCAGTTCATCATGCCCGTAGTAGTCAGCAGCCAGCTTGAACATCATTACCGTACGGTAACCACAGGGATCGGCATTTTGATCAGCCCGGCCATATACCACATCTTCATCAGACAGTATTTCATACCAGTTGTCAGGACCAATGATATCAGAGTATGCTGATCTGTTGTGATATGCTATTACCATTTCATTTGTTGCGAACCATATATTCCAATCGGTATACTCCGGCACAAGAAATTTTTCGATTACCTTGTAATCGGCTGAAGCCAAGATATCGCATGGTTTATCCAGCTCGGTAATTTTACGGACACAGACAACACTGCCTGCTCCTTCGAGCTTAATATCTATACCCGGATTCATGTCCATATACTCAGTGGTAATCTCTTTGAGGGGAACAGAAAGACTCCCGGCATGGAAAATAATTATCTCATTTTCATTACTGCTTTTACATGATGCCAGGAAAATAACAGATAACAAAAAAAGTGGTATTAATACCTTATTGCTTTTCTTCATCAGGTCTTTTATTTATGGTCCAGAAGAATTTCCTTGTTATTTCCTTCAAAGACGTATTGAACTGATCAGTAAGCTCATTATAGGCATTCATAAGTTCATTCCCTTCCTGGGTGAGGTCAGTATATCCGCCTTCGGCTCCTCCACGGTGTTTTTCAACCAGATTAAATCCGAGTCTTTCCTCCACCTCTTTGATTATACCCCAGGCCTTACGATAGCTCATATTCATCTCAGCAGCTGCCGAAGCCAGTGATCCTGTCTTCCTGATTGCATTCAACAGGCCAAATCCTTCCCAATCGAGTATTTTCTCATCATCCACCGTTTCGAGGTTGATCTGGTATTTCAGGAATACATCATAATATTTTGAACCTTTTGGACCGGCCATGACTTTTGGGTTTAGAGGCCTGCCTGACGGCAGGCCCGGTTGAAAAAGTTGAGAAAGTTGAGTTTATTATTTATAAATGCACCTGTAGGCTGTTGGCTCTTTGACCATTAGCTTAAAGGTTGTGTCTTTTTTAACAATGAAAGAGTCCCCTTCTTTATAGTCTTTCCATCCGGATTCACCGGGTAACAGGACTGTCAGCACACCCGAAATAACAGTCATGTGTTCCACAGTGGATGTCCCGAATTCATATTCACCCGGAGCCATAACACCTATGGTAGCAGAGCCCCCTGTATTTTCAAAGGCAATCGATTTTACATTGCCATCAAAATATTCATTTACTTCAAACATTATTTAAACCTATTTCTAATTATAAATTTGTTTAGCTGATCTACAAATTTACATTTTTATTGCATTTTTAAAATAACCAAGTTTAAGCCTATTCAACAAGCATAATATAAGCCAGCTTAGCCCCTTTAAGGTGCCTGTCGGCGAAGAAGTCGATACCTGGATGCACAATGAAACGCCCGTCTTCATTATCAGGCTCATCGAGCAGTATAACTTCGCCCATATCGGTGCGGTTCAGTATCTCGGAAAGGGAAAAGACTACCCTGTAGGCGTCTTTAGCGCCAATGGCAATAATGCCCCTGGCCAGGTCATCATCTGTAAATGTGAATTTCTCCCTGAGGACCTCAGAAAGGGGAACACCGGTATAGTTACGTGGCCCTTTTATTCCTTTATGTATACCGAAGAATACGATATTATGGCTTAACCTGATATTATTTGCTGTTTCGGGATCATCTATAACAGCTGTTTTGCCATTGTTCCCTATTATCTCAATCTCGGGGGAGAACAGGGGACGCAAACCTTTGCTTCCCGGGAAACTAACCGGAAAAGACTTTATGAATATTTTAGATGGATTATCTATGTTTCTTAAAGTAATATAATCATTTGAGGCCACAAGGCGGGTTTGTTCAGGCAGTGGCCATTTATCATCCGTTGCTGTTGGAAAAACAGGCTGAACACAGGTAGCAATGATAATATCATGATTATGAGTAGAAAGGAATAGCTCTCCCCAGCTGAAAACTGCAGATTTACCACTGTCATTTTCCACAACAACATAAACATCGGAAGTAAGTCCATATTCCTCCCTGTTATCTTTTGATATCACATAATCCCTGACAATATCTGAGAGTGAGTAGCCAATATACTGGAAAGAGCCCCTGAATTCGGGTTCACCATCCTTTTTTGAGGGGTAATATTCCTTTACGACAACTGTACGCTGCAGCAATTTATCGAAACAGGCCTCCCCTGGATTTAGAATTTCACCACTGACATAAGGCATTTTACCTTGCAGCTTTAAAGCCTTTTCATTGTCGTATGGATCATTATTGTATTTGGCCCTTACAGAAGGGTTCTTTAGGTATTTCTGTAGATACTCCACTTTAAGGGTTTCTCCTGAGATAGCATCAGGATCCTGGGCTATGGCTCCTGGTAAGGATATAATGGCAATTGATAATAACAAACAGGTCTTTTTCATATTTTAATAATGTATATTGTAACAGGAAGCGAATTTACTTTTTTTGCATATCGGATGCAAATGTTATACAGTGTTGAGGTGTTTAAGTGTTTAAGTGTTTGAATGGAGAGAGATCTTGATAGCATGAATAGTGAGGAACTTGGTAAATTGTTCCCGATATTAATCATGGAGCCTGATCCGGTATGGCCACGGCTATACAAAACGGAAGAAAAGAAGATCAGGGAAGCCATGGGAAAGGATATTATTATAAAAATTGATCATATAGGCAGTACAGCTATCCCCGGGATGCCTGCCAAGCCGACAATTGATATACTTATCCAGGTTACTGAAGATACGGCGAATGATCATCTAATTGAATCTCTTGAAAAGACAGGATACCATTACATTCCAAAACCTGAGAATCCTCCTCCCCATATGATGTTTGTAAAAGGTTATACACCTGGTGGTATCAGAGGACAGACATACCATGCACATTTAAGGCATAAGGGTATACATGATGAGATAATTTTTCGTGACTGCCTGGTTGCACATCCGGATGTCGCTATGGAATATGCCAGGCTTAAATACAGACTGGCTGAAACATACCGGAATGACCGTGATGGTTACACCGAAGCAAAAACGGAATTCGTTAAAAGGATTATTGGTAATCCTTAACCACTTCGATCAATTCGGGGAGGTCCATGCCGATTTTTTTAAGGAACTCTATTTTTGGCACTCCATTATTGTTCCATCCCCTTCTTTTGTACACGGCATCGACAAGGCTTTCGTATTGTTCTTCCCTGTATTTACGTGTTATTGCTATTTTTTCCTCAACTGATTTACCCGCAGGATCGATGCCTATCAGTTCTTTCATCTGTTTATCATACCTTTCAGCCCTGGATTCGTATTCTTCCACTGTAACAGGTCCTGCCGCACGATATGGCTGCCTGTCGTGTTCTCGTGTTCCATATCCTCTCCTGAGGTTGAATATGCGCTGAAAGTTATAAACCCGTTCAGAGTCTTCGATCATACGGTGTTTATCAAATTCCCTGCCTGTAACTGCCTTATAGATTGTTACATAATTATCGACGTGTTCTGGCACTTTAGCTGGTTCATCTGTTTCGGCATTATTTTCAGGTTCAACATCATTCCATGGCAGCTTGCATAGCCCAACAAGTCCAAACCAGGTACGGAACATCGGAAAATAATGCAATGCTTCAGCCTTATCCTCGAATGTAGGTATCTGGTTATTGACCATATCCATAAATATGAGCCATGCTTCATCATGTTGTGGTCCCTTGTTGGTCATTGCGAACCCGCCCTGCTGGGCAAGTGATTCTTTGCAGATATATTCTGAATATTCAAGCCCCTTATTCTCCATACCTATATCATTAAGAAAATCAGGGTCGCCCCATCCTTTCTCTATGAACAATTCTTTCATCTTCCGTATACCCATTCCCGCTATCTTACCGAATCTTTCACCGCGGCTTAGCCTATGTATAAGTTCCATTGCTGAATCAGCATTGCCAAAATTAAGTTTCAGTCCACCGGTTTTTTCTTCGTCAAGTATGTCATTCTCGAAACACTCCATTATAAATGCAAGGAGTGTACCCCATGTAATGGTACATATACCGTATGTATCACAGTAGAAATTTGCTTCAAGGATATAGTCAGTACTAAAAATACCACAGTTTGAACCAAGCCCACCCACATTTTCATATTCAGGTCCGTCAACAATGACTTTCTGTCCTTTATATGGTCCTGTTCTTACCTCGTAGTTGTCGACACCCTTGGTACATGACATATTGCATCCTATCCAGCATCCATCGGGTATTCCCTGGGTAAATAATTTTTTCCATTCATCCGAGTGTATTTTTACTGCGTCGGGGTGACTGCCAAACTTATAATTATGTGTGGGTAACAGATCATGATCATTCATAATTTCTATCAGGTGTGCAGTACCCACCTGTTTCATCTTTGCCTGCTTGTGGTCAAGTTCACGCATTTCACGGTTAAAGCGTTTTCCCCTCTCCATAATAGCTTCCAGATCGATAACATTATTCAGGTTTCCCTTAACTCCAGGCACTTTACAGACCAGTGCTTTTATCTTTTTATCACGGAATACGGTCCCTATGCCTCCCCTGCCTGCCTGTTTCATCCTGACAACTTGTCTTTTGGGATCATAGAAACTGAAATTGAGCATTCCTATAAGCGAATTTCCTGCAGCACTGCCGGTAGACACAACAGCTACATTTCTCTTATCTTTTTCATCATCAGCATACATCTCGGTGAGTTGCTCTGCCAGTATATGGCTGTCGAGGGCCTCGGCGGGTGCTTCATTTATCTCAATCCTGTGGTTGATACCATCAATAAAGATAATAACATCCTTTGCAGCCTTACCCTGCATTTCCAGTGCATCATAACCGGCAAACTTAAGAAAGGGGCCAAAAAAACCTCCAACATTGCTGTCCATAACTGAATCGGTCTGAGGCGATATTGATACCACGAGAGATTTACCGGTTCCTGAATACTGCGTAATTCCACCTATTGGCCCGGATGAAATTATTATTTCGTTTTTGGGGTCATTCCAGGGAGTACGTGGATCAGTAGCATCCCATAAAAGTCTTAATCCATATCCCTTTCCACCTATGAATTTTTCTTTCATCTCAAGCGGTACATCCTTCTCTTTTATCTCGTTTGTGCCAACATTGACGTATAGTATCTTATCGGTATATCCTTTATTAAGAGGAACCCAGTCGTATGTAAATTCCTTCAGTAATTTGTGCTTTTCTTTAAGTGCCTGTATATCCATTTGTTATTAATTAATTAAATTATCCCGCCAGTAAATTATAGTCAAACCTAAGTTAGAACTCAAATATAGAGCATAAAATGACATATATCAATATGTTACAAAATGCATATCGGAGAAAAGACAAAAGACAAAAGTAGAGGCGCACCATGGTGCACCTAAAAGAAAAGTAATATATGTCATTTATTTGCCCGCGTAAAAAATTTAATTTTGAAGGAAATATGATTTTATGGATGAACCGATAAAGTATTTTTATTCAATAACAGGTTTTGACAGGGCTCATATCAAAGATTGTGTTGTAGGAGATAAATACACTGCAATATTGAATAAGAGTGGGAATATAGGTGTATGCGCCACACTTGATACTAAAATGAATGATAAGTTGCTGGTTGAAGGAGACCCCGATCTGAACAATCCGGTGCACAGGATAATCCTGAATGCGTATTATAATTCCATTTTAAATTATGAAAGGGATTATAATGATGTCAAGGACATTTTTGACCGGATTGACTTCAGTAAACACCGCAGGATAGTCATGATAGGGTATTTTGAGAGTCTATACGATAAGTTTTCCCAGAACAGGATACCTTTGGAAGTATTTGATATTCATAAAGAAAGTCATATCCTGTCGGATATTTCAAAAATGGAAGAATCGTTGATGGGAGCTGAAACCATAATACTTACAGGTACAACTATTTTCAACAATACTTTTAATGATATAGTAAGAGTGACACCCGAGGGCTGCAATATTTTTTTACTGGGCCCATCAAATATTTTATCAGAAGAAATGTTCAGGTATCCAAATATTAAGGTTGTTTTCGGTTCGGTATTCAGTCCTGACGACCGTCGTGTTCTTGATAAGGTGGCCAGGGGTGATGGTACCAGGGGATTTCTTCCTTATCTTCAGAAAGTGTATATTATAAAGAATGATTACAGGGATGAAATTCAGTGAAATAAAGAATCATTTAGCAGGATATACGGTTGGCATTGCAGGAGCAGGCGGACTTGGGTCGAACTGTGCTGTTGCCCTTGCCAGAAGTGGCATAGGGCATTTAATAATAGCTGACCATGATATCATTGATATCGGTAATCTGAACAGGCAGTACTACTTTATTGACCAGGTTGGGATGAAAAAAACAGAAGCCCTGAAGGAGAATATCAGAAGGATCAATCCTGATACACGGATTGATATTTATAATACAGAGCTTACCAGGGATAACATTCCTGTTATTTTCAGGGATTGCGATATAATAGTTGAGGCATTTGACCAAAGTGAAATGAAGGAGATGCTGGCAGAGACAATATTAAGCGTATGGCCTGAACGGCCGCTCATAATAGGGTCGGGACTTGCAGGATATGGAAAAACCAATAAACTGAAAGAAAGGACTATAGGCAACACGCTTATAGCATGCGGTGATGAGGAGTCAGAAACATCCGATGATTTACCCCCCATGGCACCCCGTGTAGGGATTGTAGCAAACATGCAGGCCAATGCAGTTGTTGAGATATTAATGAAAATGAAAGACCATGAAAATTACACTTAATAACAGGCCCGAAGAATTTATTAAAGACGAAATCACTGTTAGTGAGATGCTTAATATAAAGAGATTTACCTATAAGATGCGTATTGTAAAGATAAATGGTAAGCTCATTAAAAGGGACGAATATGATAATGCTATTATAAGGGATGGTGATAATGTACAGATGCTCTATCTCATGAGTGGCGGATAAAAGACATGTCATTGATTATATGACAAATTTGTTTTAGGTTTGTATTATGAATGATTTCATTAAAGGCTTTTTCAATAAGATACCTCCGATAATCAGGAACAGGTATTTCCTTACTCTTGTGGTATTTCTTATATGGATACTGCTTTTTGACAATAATAATCTTATCGACAGGTATCATTATATGAAAAACCTGCGACAGCTGGAGAAAGACAGGGAATATTACCAGGAAAGGATAGAAGAAGACCGGCGGAAGCTAAATGAACTCAAAACAAGTAATGAAAACCTCGAGAAGTTTGCACGCGAGCAGTATTTCATGAAGAAAGAGAACGAAGATATCTATATCATAGTAGACGAAGATGATAAAAGGTTGTCAGAAACTGATAATAAGTAATTTATCTTTCCATATCTCTATATATCCTCAATAAACTATCCACATTGCCGGCCATATGTGCCTTTCCTTTTTTTTCAAGTAAATCAGCTGCTGCTTTTCGTACCGGTATTTTTTCAAGGTATCGTTCTGAATGGAGGTAATTCATGTATTTCACTATTCTGAACATATTAAACCAATAGAAAAAACGCTTGCGGAAAGAATCCTTTGAAGCGGTATTATTCCTTATCTCCGATATTTTTCCCAGCCATTTATTTTCAGCAAGAAATGCCTGGAGGCTTTTATGCAGGCCGCTATAAATATTTGCTGATATTTTTAAATCGGCATCATAAAATAATATTATATTATCAAAGAATTCTTTCAGGTATTTAAAACCTGTCGGATCATAAGTCAGGTACCCGGTTTTATTGCCTTTGATCGTTTTAGCTATTACCGGTCCTGTACCAAAGGGGACCCTGTCGGAAATTCTTGGCGAAGGCACTACAGTCGCTGTATTGAGGTAAAAATATCCACCTGCAGGTACCAGTTTCTGAATAAAGTAAAAGTCTTCTGCTCCCTGTCTTTTACTCATTCCCCCTGCTTTAACATACGCTTCTGCTTTCACTGCAATAGCTGAACCCATTGTCTGGAATACCCATGGATAACCTGCATACTTCAATGCCTGGTAATAATATCTTATGTGCAGCTCATACTGGGCAATTGCATCATATATTTCTACCGGCAGGTCACCGGTGAGGGGATGCTCAAAATATACAGAGCATGCTTTATGGTCCCTTCGTTTATACAGCTGGTTATACAGTTCTTCCAGGTAATTTTCTGACACCATGCAATCAGCATCAAGTGATACTATCACACCGCCGGGATTGTTTATATTGCTGAATCGTCTGAGGGCTTCATCCATGGCCATTTTCCTTGCCATCCCCACTCCCCAGTCATGATTATCCTGTATTCCCGCATCATGAAAGAGCAGGTTAATAAATCCATCTTTATTTTCCTGCTTCCAGGCAGCCAGTTTATTGCAGGTAATATTATTTTGTTCTATTTGTAATACGCCTGCATTGTATGGCGCATTGACAAGAATTATTACTTCAACACTGCAAGGTGGTTTCTTACATTTAAGCAATGACTCGAGGGTAAAAATAATCCCGGGCTCATCAAAGGCCGGGATTATAATTATTATTCCAGTGTTGTTTTCCGGTATATCTGCAAACAGTTTATCAACCAGTGTTTTGTTTGCAAGATAGGAGGATGCAAAACCCATTATTTTTCGCTCTTCTCTTCGTTGTATTTATAATTTACACCTTTAAGTACTACTGGGGTTATATCCAGGGAATCATTGGCATACATCACAGGGCTTCCAAAGCTTTTTGCCAGTATATAATCATAATTGTTATTGGCTGAAAACTCTTCCAGGAAATCATAGATATAGTTCAGTATTCTCCTGTTCATAACCTGCTCTTCTTCCATCAGCTGTGTCTCAAGTTCATTTCTCAGGTTCAGCAGGTCCTGTTGCTGCTGGAGAAGATTCTGTTCCATTTGTGCAGCAGTAGCTCTGGTAACCAAGCCTTTACGTACTTTTTCTTCATAGTCGCGTGCTCCAGTTTCATACTGTCTGCCTTTAGTGTTCAATTCAGCCTCAGAATTTTGTTGTTTTACCATAAGTTCATCCCTGAGGTCGAAATACATATCGAAATTCAGAATAATTGTATCTATCTCAACGTATGGTATGTTACTCGAGGTCACTTTTTGTTCAACAGACTGATGTTCAGCCCGTTCTTCATCATTCTTTAGGGCAAATTCCCATATAAACAAAAATGCTGCTGCAAGAATTGCCACTATTCCCAATATTAAAGGTAACTTCTTCATCACTAATTGTTAATTGGTTATACTAAACAGGCAACAAATATAAAGTAATTTAGTGAATTACGAAACAGCAATTCTTTTAGAATTCGGGGCAGGGAACAGCATGAAACATTCTTCTCCGGCTGACTATTGTTGAAGTAATAAACTCATATACCAGGGATATTTCATGTGATCCCCCGGTGGATGCTATGAGGTTAGATATAGTAAAATCATAACTATAGCCAATATGCAGTTTTTCGGTTTTTACACCGATAAGGGCAATTATTGCATCACCTGCCTGGGAGGTAACGAAAGGAATGCCCCTGTACCATAAACCGAAAATTAATGGATCCCTGTAATAATACAGGCCAAGGTCTGACTGCCAGAATCGATCCTGGTATTTTATGTTACCTGCTATTGATATTACTTCTGAGTACCTGTTGAGCAGTCTTCCGCGCCTTGATATCTGCATTCCTCCAAAGACATTTATTTTAACCGGTACATGAGTATCCCAATCGCCATAGAACGACTGTCGTGGTTTAAAAAGGTGGTCTAAGTTAAATCCTCCCCATATGCGGTCATTATAAGCCATAGCTGAGAAGGCAAAATCAACATCTGCCACTCCTTCAAAGGGAGGGGGATAAACCGAGGGGGTTGTTCCCCTGGCGGTTATCATGCTGTTCCATATCAGTTTACCATAATTAAGTCCAAGGTAGATGAACTTAAAGTTAATTCCCGGGCGGATGTGCCAGTCCTCGTTAAGCTGAATATCGTATGAATAAAGAAGGCCTATATTGGTAGTACTCAGGTCGCCCGATCCTGCAACATCATAGGTAGCCAGCACACCTATTCCTGAGCGGAAATTAGGCAAATACCTGTCATAGCTGAAACTATAAGTATTAAACACACCTGTTATTGATGGCCACTGATTCCTGTAATTTATTGATATCCGGTTTTCTTCAATGGCTCCGGTAAATGAAGGCGCAAGGTACAGTGCGTTAGCATAGAACTGGGAAAAGTGCGGATCCTGACCCTTTAAACCGGCAGAAACAAGTACACAAATTACGATTATCGTATATCTAATTCTTATTTGCAAGTCAGATCCTGTTAAGACTACTGAATACGAAATTAACGAAATGTACTTAATTATGTTACATTTTTATCATTTTAATTGCGTAGAATCTAACAAAACTGCGATATTTTTGAACATTTAAGAATATCAGACGAATATTTAATATTTTTTACCAGGTCCTGTAAGTCAATAATTACCATTTAGGAAGCACGGTTACGTCGCCGCCTTTTACAAATGGTTCACCAGTTTTATATATTCCCCTTACTTTCCATATATATACTCCCGGTTCTGCTTTCTGACCTTTATAATACCCGTCCCAGCCTATTTCAATATCATCTGATTCAAAGACAAGTATTCCTCTCCTGCTGTATATCCGGAGGTTATATGCTGTAACACCTGACCATACCGGATGGAATACTTCTTCCTGCTGATCACTCCTGTTCGAGTAATAGCCTCCTGTTGGTCCACCTTCGTTCGGGACAAAGGCATTAGGGAATTTAATATAGCATGTATTATCACCGAATGCATTTGTGATAACCATGTTATCGGTACATCCCTGCTCAGATACCGCTATGAGTGTCACTGTGTATGACCCGGGTTTATCATAGAAATGTGATGGCTCAAATTCATCACTTTTTTCCCCATCACCAAAATCCCATTCCCATGCAACCGAGTTTTGAGAGTAGTTATAAAACCTTATCTCCTCATCAGGTATGGAAGGATTACCTTCACTTACTTCGAATCTGGCCACCGGCCTTGGATAGGCCTTTACCGTTTCCCTAACGGCTGCCCTTGACCCGTCTTTCCCAAACAGGATCAGGCTCACTTCATAGTTACCCGGTTCATCATAAACCCATACCGGGTTCTCCTCGGTACTGATACCACCATCATCAAATTCCCAGATACATGAATCAAAATTATGTGACAGGTTTTTAAAATAAATGCTAAGGGGTGCACAACCTTCATTTATATCGGACATAAACTTGGCTACGGGTGCTGGTGCTGCTATAGGTTCAAAGGCAACTTTGTTATCTACCGGTAATCGGTCAGGATTATTGGCTGTACGTTTTTCAGCTATTTCAGTATCAGTATAGTCTTTTTTCAGTCCTTTATTTTCGTTTTCCCCGGCCTGCTGGATAATCTTTTGAGTTGTTTCATCCTTCCCGGGTGTACTTTCTTCTTTTATCTTTTCAGGCAGTGCTTTATTATCTTTTTCAATTATAATATTCCTGGGAGCAACAGATAACGAATCAGAATCAATGATGATATTGGGTGATTCCAGGAAGGGTTCTTTACTTTTTGTACTGAGAACTGATACTGTTACTGCAGCAACGGCAATAAGTCCGGCGAGGTAATATATATTGAAGCTGCCCGGCCTGAAATTCATGAACTCCCTTAGGCGGAGTTTTTTTGCAAAACGCGGCCAGAAATTATCAGGAACCGGGTACTGCCTTTTACCGAGCTTCGCCCTGTATAATTCTTCAATATTTTTATATGTCCTCTTATTCTTCAAGTTTAATATTTATTTATAATTCTCCAGTTTCTTACGCAAAAAAGACCTTGCCCGTGAATATTGTGATTTTGATGTATTTATGTCTATATCAAGCATTTCTGCTATTTCTCTATGTTTATAACCTTCAATTGCGTACAGGCTAAAAATCACTTTATAACCTGGTGGCAGTGAATCAAGCACTTTTTGCAGTTCGTCTGCTGTGTACCTTGAATCGGGAATACTATTATCACCTGCTTCACTGCTATATAATTCTTCAATCTCAATATAATGCTTGTGCTTGAGATTCTTATGATAATACGTTATAGCAGTATTAATTACTATACGCCTCATCCAGCCTATAAAAGAACCTTCTCCGCTGTAATCCTTTATATTAATATAAATTTTGAGCAAACTTTCCTGGAGAATGTCTTCAGCTTCCGGAATATCTGTTGCATACCTTACACATATTCCCATCAGCATTCCCGAATATTTCTCAAAAAGCATTTTTTGAGATAGTTTGTCATGTTTCAGACATCCTTCGAGTATTTGCTGGTCACTTGTCATTACGGAGACCAAATTAGAGACTTGTGATTATTAAAAATGGTTGCACAAATTTAACAGCTTAATGCATATATTGTCGTATTAAAATCGTGCTATTTTACCATGTATACTGATTTAGACGAAAAATGTTCCAATTTTATTCGCTAAATCATATTAACTAAATTACAAACATTATTAACTTGGCGCCAAAATTCAATTTTTTCGTACAATAAAGTAGAACTTTAATACATTTACAATGTTCAATAGATTTATTGCATCTATATTACCATACTTTCCCAAGAAATTTATATGGATATTCTCAAAGCCCTATGTATCAGGTGAGAGCGTTCATGATGCCATGAGGGTATCGAAAGACTTTAATTCCCAGGGCATTAAAGTCACCCAAGATGTTCTTGGCGAGTTTATCAAGACCCTTGAGGAAGCTGAAGCTAACAAAAACGAATACCTTGGACTTATTGACCTGGCAGAAAAGGAAAAAATAGACGGCAACTACTCCATTAAGCCAACCAGTTTCGGTCTTTTGATCGACAAGGATGTATGCTACCAGCATATAAGGGAGGTTGTGCAGAAAGCGGCTGAATATAATAATTTTATCAGGGTTGACATGGAAGATTCGCCATGTACTGATCTTGAGATAGAGTTATTCAGGAAGCTGAAGAAAGAATTTCCTGAAAATGTAGGCCTTGTTTTCCAGGCTTATCTCAAAAGAACGCTTAATGATATTAAAGGATTAATGGATCTTAACTCTGAAGAAGCACCACTTAATTACAGGTTATGTAAAGGAATATATGTTGAGCCTGCCGAAATAGCATTTAAAAAGTATGAAGAGGTAAATGAGAATTTCCTCATAGACCTGGAATACATTTTCCAGAATAAGTTATATGTCGGCATTGCCACGCACGATAAACAACTTATTGAAGGGGCATACGAACTTATAAAGAAATACAATGTGCCGAAAAACATGTATGAGTTTCAGATGCTGTACGGTGTCACTCCAAGATTAAGGCAAAATATAGTTGATGACGGTCAAATGATGAGAATATATGTGCCTTTTGGCAAAGACTGGTTTGGTTATTCAACCAGACGCCTTAAGGAAAATCCGAAGATGGCTTCTCATATTATTAAAGCGATATTTTATAAAGGCTAAGGTTAAGGTTAAGGTTATAAAGGCTAAGGCTAAGGTTAAGGTTAAGGCTAAGGCTAAGGCTAAGGCTAAGGCTAAGGCTAAGGTTAAGGGAAAAAATAGGTTAAAAATAAAGCAGGGCCGTTGCATGCAACGGTCTTATTTTTGCCTTTTTCCCCCGGCGTTCACTACGTTCAGCCGAGGTTTCCGCTTCGCCCCGATTATTCGGGGCTTCGCTTCAACTTTTTACTTTTGCTCGCTCCCACAGTCCACAATCCCCGTCCGTCCCGAAGAATCTTTAGCTTTTCGGGATCCTCGAATCGAAGATTCGGGACTCGCGAGCTCGCCATGAAGTCTCGGGGTTCGGTTGTCTTTTATCTTTTATCTTTTGTTAAGGTTTGTCTGTACAATTCTTTCATCCTGTCAATATCTTTCTGTGGTATCATAGGCCTGGGTGGTTCGGGCCGTTCAGGCAGCCCTTTTGAAAAATATAGTATTGCTGCGGGTATTGTAAGAAAGTTCAGTCCCACCATCCTGTCAGATGGTATGGCTCCTTTCTCATAAGCATCGAGTATTTGTTTCCTTTTCAGAAGGTCATAATTTGCCGAAGGGGCTCCAAGCTGCTCCTGGCTATAAATCCCTTCGTATACTGACGCAGCAATATTATTTCTTGCATTTCTTAATTCGGGTGCAATTGTGGGACTTTCCATCAGTATGCCTGTTCGCAGATCGGGCAGTCTAGGTACAACAATAACCTCACCTACAGACATGGTATCGGTCTGCAAAAATATTCCTGCCGTGAATAAATTACCTGTAAGCGTATCAGAAGGGATAAAAATAAAGTCCTGATAACCCATATATGAAAACCTGACCGTATCGTTTTTCTCCATATAAATGGAAAACTCACCTTTTTCATTAGTAACGTTACCAAATATTCTATTCAGGATAAAGTGAGTATTTGGCATGGGTTCCAGGCTGGTAGCATCCATTACCACTCCCTGGATCAGGATAAGATTCTCCTGTTCCCTTTGCTGGGCTGACAGTGAAAGGTTCAGCAACAGGATAACAAATGCAATATTTATCCTCGTAATCATTTTATTTTATCATAAATCAATTATCAGGTCATCAAGGTTTCTTTTGGGAACATGATGGACGTCCTTATCATCTCTCCAGTATTTAATATCTCCTTCTTTAGCTTCATCTATAACAACTTTCTCCCTGGGTTTACCCATGGCTAATATAAGCAATATCTCATACCTGTTTGGTATACCGAGGTCCTCTCTCAGTTTTTCTCCTTTTATGGATCCTATCATACATCCGCCGAATCCTTTCTCTGTAGCACCCAGTAATATGCTCTGAGCTGCTATTCCATGATCGACTCCAAAAGATTTGCTTATGACAGTATCACCAAGAATAATAATATAAGCTGCAGGTTGTTCTCCCTTTTTCGGGCCATCCCAGTTTTTAAGATAGCCTGCCCACAGTGTTGAGGGGAATACTATATCACATGTACCGGGATCGTTGATAATTACAAATTTCAGAGCCTGCTTATTGGATCCAGAAGCTGATAGACGGGCCAGGTTTACCAGGTTAACCAGTAGCTCTCTGTCGATTCTCTCATCCTGACAGAAACGCCGGTAGCTTCTGTTTTTTGATACGAGGCTATATATATCCATTCTAATACCTTGAAGCGATAATATCCCAGTCGATTATTTCCCAGAAAGATTTAATATACTCAGGCCTTTTATTCCTGTAATCGATATAGTAAGCATGTTCCCAAACATCACATGTGAGAACAGGTTTGAGACCCTCACGCAAGGGATTTTCGGCATTTGATTTCTGAATTATTGAAAGGCTGCCGTTATTGTTTTTCACGAGCCAGGCCCAACCTGAACCAAATAGGCTGGCAGCTTCTGCGCTGAACTTCTCCTTGAAAGCGTCAAAGGATCCGAACGATGCTTTAATAGCTTCAGCCAGCTCACCTGCTGGCTCCTTTCTGCCATCCCGTGAAAAACCTCCAAAATAGAACGTATGGTTCCATACCTGGGCTGCGTTATTGAAGATAGCACCATCGGCATTTTTAATTATTGAGACCAGGCCGGCATCTTCAAACTGTGAACCGGGAAGAAGCGCATTCAGCTTGTCAACATATGCCTGATGATGCTTACCATAATGATAATCAATTGTTTCCTCGCTTATGTAAGGTTTCAGAGCATCTATCTCGAATGGTAGTTTTGGAAGTTGATGATTCATGATCCAGTTATTTAAAGGTTATTATCATAAAAATAGGCAATTTTTAGCAAAATACAGATGGTAGATATATTCCTTTGGAATAATGGAATAATGGAACCGAGCCCCGAGAATTCGGGGCGAGCCCGACGAACCCCAGTGGCACGGTTCTGGAGAACCGTGCCAGCGGGGTGAGTCAATGATGGAATGATGGGGTTGTTGAATTGTTAACACTGAGAAAAAAACCAGGATCCAGCCTGACTAATACATCCGGGGTTCTTCCTTCAAAAGGACCCTACTCACAACCGTGAGTATTAATAAACAGGTAACTGTACAAACTTTTTTGGGTATCTTCGCGGCTGAAAAAGCAGGATATGAACAGGAAGATTTTAGAGCTTGCCGTACCGAATATCATCAGCAATATATCTATTCCCTTGCTGGGGCTGGTAGACATGGCACTCATGGGGCGCATGAAGTCGGATGCATATATAGGAGCCATAGCCATAGGATCACTTATTTTCAATTTCATATACTGGGGACTGGGATTCCTGAGGATGGGGACCAGTGGTTTTACAGCTCAATCATGGGGACGGCGTGACCTCAGGGAAACCATTCTTGTTTTTTCAAGAGCCCTGTTTATAGGCTTATCTATCAGCCTGTTGCTTATACTTCTGCAGAGACCAATAGAATGGTTGAGTTTTGTCCTGATAAGAGGAGAAGGTGAAGTCGAAGAACTGGCAAGGATATATTTCAGGATAAGGATATGGGCAGCACCGGCAGTTCTTGGGCAGTTCGCCCTTCTTGGTTTTTTTCTGGGAATGCAGAATGCCCGGCTACCGATGGTAGTCCTGGTATCAACAAATATTATAAATATTATCTGCAACTATTATTTTGTAATGATCAGGGGTATGGGATCAGACGGCGTTGCACTGGGTACTTTAATAGCACAGTACAGCGGCTTCTTCCTGGGCTCAGTTCTTTTCCTGGCATATTTCAGGCGGCTTATCAGGTACTGGTCAAAAAAAGCTATGCTCAAGGCGTCAAGGCTTAAGCAGTTTCTTCTTGTTAACCAGGATATTTTCATAAGAACGATTTGCCTGGTTCTTGTATTTTCATTCTTCACGGCCCGCTCTGCATCTACTGACACAATGAATGAAGGTGAACAGACTGTACTGGCAGTTAACTCGTTACTGATGCAATTTTTCATGCTTTTCTCGTTCCTTATCGATGGTTTTGCACATGCATCGGAAGCATTAACAGGCAGATTTATTGGGGCCGGTAATAAAGAAAGGTTGGAGAGGTCAATAAAACTTGTGTTCATATGGGGCACGGGCATCAGTCTTTTCTTTACAATACTGTACCTTGGCGGCAGTGAGGCTATTTTCAGGGCATTAACAAACAACAAGGAGGTTATAAGCAATGCACAGCCTTATTTTTTCTGGGTAATACTTATCCCCCTGATCTCTTTTGCTGCCTTTCTCTGGGATGGCATTTATATTGGTGCAACAGCAGGCAAGGCAATGAGAAATTCAATGTTAATTTCAACAGTGTTTGTTTTTTTTCCTGCGTATATCATTCTCAGCAGGTTTATGGGTAATCATGGCCTGTGGCTGGCATTTATCCTTTTTATGTTATCAAGGACGGTGACGATGAGTATAATGGCACCAAAAGCAGTATATGCCAGGATTGATTAATGATCCCCTACAAATATATCTTTGCGTACAGCAGGGATAGCTTTAGCGGCTTCAGCCTTTTCATACAGGATCCTTATTGCATCACGGCCCCGTGGGCCCAGGTCGCAACTAAAGTCATTTACATATAGTTTGATATGTTTTTTCATAACATCCAATTCCATCGAAGCCGCATATTTTCTGACATACTCATTTGATGATTCCGGGTTTTTAAATGCATGATCCAGGCTTGAGGCAAGTACCTTTTCCACCTTAATAGCTATATCATTTCCCAATTCTCTCTTAATGGCTATGCCTCCCAGCGGGATAGGCATTCCTGTTTGTCTCTCCCATTCTTCGCCCAGGTCAGCAATCTTATGGAGACCCTTATCCAGGTATGTAAACCTGTTTTCATGGATCAGCAGCCCTGCAGCAGCTTCACCTCTCAAAACGACATCTTCTATATCAGAGAAAAGATATTCATGTTTCTCTGTCAGCCAGGGATAAATAACACTCATTAGCAAATTTGCCGTTGTGAGCCTTCCCGGAATAGCTATTGGCTTATCTTTAAGCTGATACGGCTCTGTTTTGTTTCCGGCCACCAGTAATGGCCCGTTGTTGAAACCAAGTGCAGATCCTGAATTAAGCAAAATATAATCGTCGCATACATAAGCATAAGCATGATAGCTTATTTTTGTAATATCGACCTGTGCATTAAAGGCATTTCTGTTCAACTCCTCCACATCAGTAAGCACACACTCAAAGTCCAGGTTGAAAGTATCAATTTTCCCGTTTACCATTGCATCAAAAATGAAAGTATCATTAGGGCAGGTTGATATTCCAAGGCTTAGTGTTTTCATGTCACTATATCATTAAGGTATTTAACAAGCGCCCTCTCCAGTTGTTCAAGTGCCAGGTTTATATCCCATAATGATTTATCTCTGGGCCCAACCATGTTTGAAACTGACCTTATCCCAATGCAGGGAATTCCTTCTTTATTACATACATAATAGGCAGCAGCACCTTCCATGCTCTCTATATCAGGATTATGCTCTGACAGGATTGCTTCACGGGTTTTAACCGATCCTGTTGCGGTACTCACTGTCACAGCTTTAACAGGGGTGAGATCATTCGTTAGCTTTTGCACAATACCCGGGTCGGCATGAAATGTACCTGAAGGAGTATAATTATCATCAACATCATTGATGCCTGCCTGGCTGAGCGGAATAAATTTCTTACCGTCACATACACCCAGGTCGGCAAAACTGTCCGTTACCGGAACAACCACTGTACCGGCTGGAATTTTTTCTGTGTAACTTCCTGCTATACCAATATTAATCAGCAGGTCGGGTTTATCATACTGCGCAAGGTAATTCATTATGGCATAAACTGTTGACACAGGGCCTATACCACTTATTAGTTTACAGACCATGGTTTTCAAGCTGTTTCCGTTTACTTTATTCATGCATTCCATTTCCCTTGCTGTGGCTGCCGTTATTAATACAGTATTGATCATCGGGTTGTTTTAAATACACAAGTAATGAATAAAGATATTGTTTTTCCGGATAAAAAGGGTCAAATTTGAGGCAAACAAAAATGTGTAACTTATGGTTTATCTAACCAGAAGAGAAAGGTTCAGTGCGGCTCACAGGATGTTCAGACCCGATTTTAGTGATGAGGAGAATGCCGAGGTCTACGGGCAGTGTTCAAACCCGGGATGGCATGGTCATAACTATGAACTCTTTGTTACCATTAAGGGTGAAATGAACGAAGAACTTGGTTATGCAATGAATCTCACAAGGCTCAAGAAGATAATTCATGAATATATTATTGAGTCTCTTGACCATAAGAATATAAATACACAGGTTGATTTCATGAAAGGCAGACTGGCTTCAACTGAGAACATTGCAATAGCAATATGGGAGGTACTGGAACCACAGATACGTAAAGAAGGGGTAGAATTACATTGTATCAAAATTACCGAAACAGAAAACAATTACATAGAATATTACGGATAAAAGAATAATAATAATGGAGATAATTAATAATGGATTAGGTTTAAAAGATAATGAAGGTTATAATAAGATCGAATCGTGGGGTGATGAAAAAACAGGAAAGATGGCGGACCTATACCACGAAATATTAGAATTAATAGGTGAGGATGCCCGCAGGGAAGGTTTAAAGGACACTCCTGCAAGGGTAGCAAAAGCTATTCAGTTCTTAACCCAGGGCTATAATCACGATCCGCATGAAATTTTAAAGAGTGCCATGTTCCGGGAGGATTACCGGCAGATGGTTATTGTTAAGGACATTGAAGTTTTTTCACTCTGTGAACATCACATGTTACCGTTTTTCGGGAAAGCACATGTAGCCTATATCCCTAATAAATATATTACAGGCTTAAGCAAGCTGGCAAGGGTTACCGAGGCCTATGCCAGGCGCCTGCAGGTACAGGAGAGGCTCACCACCCAGATTAGAGATTGCATACAGGATACACTTAACCCATTGGGTGTAGCGGTTGTCATTGAAGCCCAGCATATGTGTATGCAAATCAGGGGTGTACAAAAACAGCACTCTGTTACCACAACATCAGCTTTTACCGGCTGCTTTTTAAAACACCTGCCAACACGTGAAGAATTTATTCATTTAATAGGGTATAATTTGCATTAGCATGAAAGCATATGTTTTCCCCGGACAGGGAGCACAGTTTAGTGGGATGGGAAAAGACCTGTATGAATCAAATAATATATGCAGGGAAATGTTTGAGAAGGGAAATGAAATTCTCGGTTTCGACATAACTGAGATAATGTTTAACGGAACAGATAACGACCTGAAGCAGACAAATGTCACACAACCGGCTATATTTCTTCATTCCACAATACTGGCAACAGCACTGGGTGACAGGTTTGTCCCTGACATGGTTGCAGGTCATTCACTGGGTGAATTTTCTGCCCTGGTAGCAAACCGTGCTCTTATGTTTGAGGACGGACTCAGGCTCGTAGCCCAGAGAGCACATGCAATGCAGAAAGCATGTGAGATCAAACCATCCACCATGGCTGCAATCATAGGCCTCGAAGATAACATAGTTGAAGAAGTATGCGAAACAATTGATAGCATAGTGATACCGGCCAATTATAATTCACCGGGCCAGGTAGTAATTTCAGGAGCTGTTGAAGGAGTAGACAGGGCCATCGAAATTTTAAAGCAAAAAGGTGCGCGTATAACAGTTAAACTTGCAGTTGGTGGGGCTTTCCACTCCAAGTTGATGGAGCCGGCGAGGCTTGAGCTTGAACAGGCTATTAATGAGGCCCGGTTCTCTGATCCTATTTGCCCTGTTTACCAGAATGTTACAGGCAAACCGGTAAGCGATCCCATGCAGATCAGGGCCAACCTGGTAGTACAGCTTACTTCGCCGGTGAGATGGACACAAACTGTACTGAACATGATCAGGGATGGTGCCGATCACTTCACTGAAGTAGGACCTGGAAATGTGCTGCAGGGTCTCATTAAGAAAACTGACAAGACAGTTACTGTTGAGTCAGCAAGCAACCTTGTTTAGCTATTATCATTATCTGCTTTATCATTTTCGCCGGTATCTTTCCCGGGTTTCAGGATAATACCCTTGTGTATCCGGCCATCGATCATTATTTTCAGGGGTTTATCAAACTTTACATGCCTTAAATATTCATCCTGGTAAACATGTGGGGTATTATTCAGAAAGTCAACATCATAAAAACCATCATTAATAAATGGATTGATAGTGAAGTATCCCACCCTGAACGATGTAATGTTCTGAAAGAAATGAGTTCCCTGGCTTGGGTCTATCCTGTAATTGGGCAGCCCCGACTCAACTATCACTCTTGCCTGTGAGATATGGGGCCACTTAATTGGTATACCAAGCCATGGATCGGTTGATCCCCACCGGCCGGGTCCTATCAGGGCATAATTCTTCACCTCTTTGATAAACCTGCTGTTGATCTTATCAAGCAGGTCTACTATCTTTTCATTATCAGCTGCCTTAAATGATTCAGGTTTAACATATATAAGGTCAAAGATGCCTCTTATCATCCCGTTACCCAGTGCAGAATCAGACATAATAATAGTATCTTCCTTTTCTACTTCTTCCAGGTTTATTTTCATTGTCTGATCACTTTCCACGATAGGCCTTATCTGAAGGAAGTTAAAAATATTGGGCAGGCTTGATTCGGTTTCGAGGTTGGCAGCAAATTCAATTTCAACAGGATTACCCATTTCCTTTTGTCCCAGGTCAAGAAGGTAATGGAGCACCTTGGACAGGGGGAAAGAGCTGTATTTAAGGATATTATCAAATGTTATAATACGTTTCCCCTTATGAGTGATCCCGGGTCGTATTACGTTATTATGAAGATCGTATGTTGAAGCAACTTTTTTCAGTGTACTTACACTTATTTCATCATTTATTTTAAGTTTTTTGATATTTACTCCGTCATCGACCGAAGGCACGAAACTATCGGCATCGAGATCAAGAGCATAATATACTTTCTGCGTTTCTTTCAAAGCAGCCGATGGTGAACTCAGCTGTAATATCTTGGCAGGATATTTCGGTGAAAACCGGAGTGATACTCCTCCTTCAACTATCAGTTTTCCCAGTCCCATTGCAATATTGGCTATTCCATCCTCTGCTTTTTCTGATCCTATGGGGTAAAAATTGATTGATCGTGCCACACCTGATAAAGTAGGATAATAAATATTGCCGTGCCGATTACCACATACATCCTGTATAATAATACCCATTTTTTCTTCGTCAATTACATTGGCTGTCGCAGTCATATATGCTTTACTGCTCTTGTAATAAACTGAGGCATATACTTCTTTTATTGCATCCGAAAGCATTTTTACCATTACCGGGTTATCGGCTACACGCGGTATCATGTAAGTTGAATAGATGCCTGCAAATGGCTGGTAGTGACTGTCTTCGAGTTTACTGGAAGATCTTATGGCCAGGGGATGTGATCGTGACACTGACAGGAATGCATACATGTCCTGGTACACCCAGCCCGGTAGTTCAGCCTCTACGAATTTTTTCAGAATTTCCTCATCGGGCAAGTCACTTATTCCGACAGAGTAAAGGTTATTCCTCTCCATGAACTCATCGAACACATCAGTACTGAGTACAACTGTCCGCGGTATTGTAATGAGTGTTTCCGGGTATTTATTGAATAGCTTATGTTTTTTTATCAGACTGTTAATAAATGCCAGTCCGCGTGCCTTACCCCCTATCGATCCTTCACCTATCCTGCTGAATATCTGGTATTCATCAAAGGTATTACGGTCAAATTTAGCGATCACACCCCTGCCTTTGCCCAGTCTGAAGCTTGATATGGCTACATAGATGAACCTTCTCATATCTTCCATGGAGTCAAAATCTTCTATCCTGATAAACTTGAAAAGCTGGGCAACGGGGAACAGGGCTCTTGCATTCAGCCACTTGGAGAAGTGGTTGCGTTCAGCATGATAGAAAAGAGATTTATCGGGAAGGGTCAGCAGCTTTTGCTGGAAACTCTGCAGGTCGGTAGCAACACCTATGGCTTCCATGGTATCAGGATCTCTGAAAACGAAAGGTCCAAAGGCCAGGTTCTGGATAATATAGTTACGCAGTTCTATTGACAGGTTCTTTGAATACTTATTCAGGAATCCCACTTCCAGCTCATCGGCTATTTTCTTGGATTTAATATCAGATGACTGAAGGAGTAATGGCATATTACTGTCATCGTTCTTTATTATTTTACAGAGGTCAATACCTGCATCGGCTTTATGTTTACCCTCCTTTTTGTAAGAAATATCCGATATTATTCCCAGCACGTTATATTTATATTTCTCATATAATGATATAGCATCCTCATAGTTAGTAGCGAGCAATATCTTTGGCCTGCCCCTCATTTTAAGCATTTTCTGGTGTGGATTCACCGCTTCCTGCTGAAAATCCCTTGATTGTTTAAGGATAATCTTATACAGGTTAGGCAGGTAAGTTGATACATAGCGTATTGAATCTTCCACAAGAATGATGGCCTGTACCCCTACCACATCGATATCATACTCGGCATTCATCCTGTCTTCCAGCAGCTTGATAATAGCCAGGAGCAGGCTGGCATCGCCAAGCCAGCAGAATACATAATCGACAGCACTGAGATCTTCCCTCTGCAACCGTAGTGATACTTCCCTGGAAAAATATGTAAGGGCAACTATTGGTGTTGATGGGTATTTCTCTTTTATCCTGCGTGCAATGGCAAAAACATCTTTCTCCCTGAAGTTGAGCATAGAAATAACAAGGTCAATCTTTTGCTCGTTCAGAATTTGCATTGCTTCCTCTTCACTGTTGGTCTGCACAAAAGAAGGGGGATATCTAAGGTTAAGTGAGACATACTCATTAAAGATCTGTTCATCAATACGACCATCTTCCTCTAGCATATAATTATCATAATTGCTGCATATAATCAGCACCTTATGTATGCGTTTCTGCATTAAGAGGTTAAAAGAAGTATCACTGAAGTCATACTTCTGCAATTCCATTATTCCTTCAATAATTGCCATATTAATTGCATTCAGTACATTCAATAATTGAGATTCGTTTCTTACCGTCCATTCTGACTATAAGAGGAGATTTGAATCTGATATGCCTAAAGAACTTCCCTTCGCTTACCACTTCTTCCCTTTTCAGCCTTTCCCATTTGACAAACTCATCTGTTGATGCCTGGTCGATAGAGAAATACCCTACATTCATTGATGTAACGTTATGGAAGAAATGAGAGCCCAGGGATGCATCGAGCGGAAATTCGGGCAGGCTTACTTCCACGATAACCTGTGCCTGTGATATTTGTGGCCAGGCCACAGGTACACCGATAAACCTGTCTCTCGTGCCCCATCTGCCAGGTCCCATAAGTATATATTTTTTACCCTCTGCCAGCATTTTGTCATTTATCGCGTCTATTTCTGCTGCCATTGCCTCGGTACGGGTATTATCAAATTTATCAGGATCAATGTATACCACATCGCTTATATTATCCACTTTACCATTTCCCATGCTTCTTCTTGATATTAACAGGCATTTATCCTCGTTAATCTTTCCCATGTTAATATTATAACCTGCTCCACTTCCAACCAGCGGTTTTACCTGAAGCAGGTAGAAGTTTGCCTTGCCATTCTTATCGAGGTTAAGATCAACAGCATATTCAATCTCCACTGGTGTTCCGAATGCTTCCTTTACAACATCAAGTACTGTTTTTATTGTATCAGCCATGGGGATATATTCATACCTCAGGATATTTGCAAAATTCACCACGCGTGGACCATAGGTATCTATGCCTGGCTCTATAGTGTCATTATCAGGGTTATATACAGAAGCACAGTGTTTCAGTGTGCCATGCCTTTCAGAGTCAGCTATTTCAAGTTTAATAAGGCCTGCATTTTCTCCTTCAAGCAGGTTTATTTTTTCCTTTTTCATATCTACGGCATAGAAATAAACCTGTGAGTTTTTAGATATATCTTTTTGTGATACTATGTCAAGTGAAGGATAAGCCGGAGAGAACCTGTATGCTCTTTCACCTTCAACTACATACTGCCCCAGACCTACAGCAGCAACAGCGAAACCCTCATCGGGTTGCATATGTGCGACGGGATAGAAATTATATGATTGTGCTGTGCCGCTTATATGCGGATAAAAAGCATCTTCAAACCTGTTTCCAACAACCTCCTGGAGCACAATTGCCATCTTTTCCTGGTCGATAATATAATTAATGGCTTCAAAATATGTACGTGCGCTTTTTGAATATATTGAGGCAAACACCAGCTTAATAGCATCCATAATAATTCTCAGTTTTACTTCAAAATCAGGATTATTATTTGGCAGCAGGTAGGTTCCGAATATGCCTGAGAAGGGTTGACTCATAGAGTCTTCAAAAAGGCTGGATGAGCGTATAGCTATTGGCTTGTTCATTAGTTTCAGGAATGATCTCAGTTTTTTCTCCAGGTCATAAGAAAGATTACTGCTCAGGAACGCTCTCTTGAGCTTTTCATAATCCTTCTCTTCCTTAATAACGGTTCTTAGCTTGTTTGTTTCGATAAAAAGGTCGAACTCATCGGTTCCGATTATTATTGTTACAGGGCTTTTTATATTGATCCCCGGGGTTAGCTTACCCAGTTCAAAACCATATATCAGTGTATTTATGAAGGCCAGCCCCCGTCCTTTACCCCCCAGTGAGCCGCTGGCCAGGCTCACCACGTTTGTTTCATCAATGGCTGCTGATTCCACATAGTTCACTACTTTACCCTTATCCAGCTCACGCCGGCGTTTTGATATAAGATCCAGGAGAAAATTCCTCAGTTCTGACAGGTCAGAAAAATCACTGATCTTCATTGGGTTGATTATTTTGGCAATCTTAACCTCACCCCTTGCCATAAGCCAGAGTGAGAAGTGATTCTTCATAGCATGGTAAACGAGTGAATCTTCGGGTATGGTTTTAAGGTATTGTTCAAATTCATTCATTGATTTGGCCACGGCTATCTGACGCCCCATATTATCACGGTAGACAAAATGGCCAAATCCCAGGTAATAATTAATGAATGATTTAAGGTCCTGGAGCAGGCTGTTGGAATTTTTATTTATAAAATTTGACTTGAGTGAATGTGCATATTTCGAATTTTCAGGATCTGATGATTGGAGTACTGTGGGCAGGTTTGGCAATTCACTTTTCACGTACTGAATAAGTTCATACCCTGCTTTGTCATATAACTCGTCCCCTTTCGGGAATCTCATGTCTGATATTACACAGAGCATGTTATTTTTATACTTGTCGAATATGGCCAGTGCATCTTCGTAGGTGGTTGCAAGCAGTATTTTTGGTCTGGCCCTCATTTTAAGCACCTTATACAATTCATCTGTACTAACATCTTCGATCAGATGTTTTGTTTGCTCCATTACCAGAGTATACAGAGTAGGCAGGTAGCTGGAATAATATTCTGCTGAGTCTTCAACGAGCATAATAACCCTGGTCAGGCCCTTCCTGGTATCGTTTTCAACGTTAACCCTGTCCTCAAGAAGCTTAACCATAGCAAAGAAAACCCTTGTCTCACCGGTCCAGACAAAATAGTCATCAAATGGGAATCCCTTGGCCTTTTTCTTCTTAACAAAAGCCACATCACCAGGGCTGCTCAGCAACAGGAAGGTAGGTATATAGGGATATTTCTGCTTTATCCTCAGGCATAGTTTCATAGGATTTTCCTTCTCAACGCCCAGCATCACAATTATCAGGTCGAAGTGTTTCGACCTCAGTCTTTCCATTGCTTCTTCGAGCCCTGAAACACCAGTCACCCTTGGCATTGATGTAAGGTTAAGCTGGTGATATTCACCAAAAATATATTCAGAGAACCTGCCCTCGCCTTCTATTGAATAAGCATCATACAGGTTAGCCACCAGTAATATTTCCTTTACTTTAAAAGGCATCAGGTCGTGGAAAATATCTCTCTCGGCATTATACCGTTCAAGGAAAAGTTGCAGGAGTTGACGTGATGATGTCCCCGGCTTTATTTTTTCATCCATTGTAGCTGTGTCGGGTATGTTCATCATTTCCCTGGCAAGGATACTGTTTATAAAGCCTGTCAGCAGGCTTGCCAGGTTTTCAATAAGATCCTTCTCTTCTTCAAGGAACGGACCATAATCAATAGGTTCGAACTCCCTGGTATAGAATATTTCCAGTGAGCCCTTTATATTATTGATTGTCTTAAATTCCTGCCTGAGGGCCCATTTTGTTTCCTCAAAATATGTTGTCATAAAAATCTTGTTACCGTATGTTATTCTTGCTACGGTAAACTCAGGATATTGCCATGCCGGTGGCAGTGTATGAACAACTTTTTGCATTGTTTCGTCAATTGACTTTCCTTCTTTAATGATAGCAGTTGTACGGTTTATACATGCCAGTTCCTTAAGCCGTTCTTTCTGATCATGCAATAATTGTTTATATCCATTGTCCTGACTTTTATCCATGTGCGGGCAGAGTTTTTAAATCACTTAAAGATACCTCTTTATCAAATAAAAAAAAAGGTGCCCAGGAGAGCACCTTTTACTTAAGTAAGCAAGTATTATCCTATTTTGATTCCCAGGTTGATCCGCTTCTGAGCAGGTCGTTTACATTCTTTATTTTTCTGTCTTTCTGCACCTTGGTAATCTGACCTTTTACAGCCATATCATATGTAGGGGCGGAAACGCAGCGTATAACACCCAGGGCAACCGGGTAACCCGGGTATCTCATATTTGCAAGCATAGTGTGAATTCCAGGGTTATTTTCTTCACAATCATGCACAAGAATATCTTTTTCAGAAATCCCGTTACCGAGTTTAACAACTTTCAGTTTAAGGCCATCAAGTTTAAGGCCTTTATCCCTGTTTTTACCAAATATCATTGGTTCACCATTTATAAGGATAATAGTATTATCCTCTCTTGTTTCACGGTCACTGAGCTGTTTATGTACTCCGTCATTAAATATCACGCAATTCTGAAGTACTTCAACCACTGATGTCCCATCATGCAGGGCAGCCTGTTTATACACTTCTGTTGAGAGTTGCACATTTGAATCGATAGTTCGCGCAAAAAATTTACCCTTGGCTCCGATTACGAGCTCACCTGGTGAAAAAGGCTCCTCAATTGTACCATATGGTGATGTTTTGGTAACAGCTCCTCTCATGGAGGTTGGAGAGTACTGTCCTTTGGTCAGGCCATATATCTCGTTATTAAAGAGGATAATATTGATATCTATATTACGTCTTATAGCGTGAATAAAATGATTACCTCCTATGGCCATTGCGTCACCATCGCCGGTTATCTGCCATACATTCAGGTCAGGATTAGCCACTTTCACTCCTGTTGCTATTGCAGATGCACGGCCATGGATACTGTGAAATCCAAAAGTGCTGAGATAATACGGGAATCTGGAGGAGCAACCAATACCTGAAATAAAGGCAAACTTCTCCTTCGGAATCTTAAGTTCGGCCAGGGCCCTGGTAACAGCAGCCAGTATGGCATGGTCGCCACAACCGGGGCACCATCTTACTTCCTGGTCACTTCTAAAATCATTCGGGTTATAATCCACTATTTCTTCAGTCATAATTTATTCCTCCAGTAGCTTAATACATTGTTCTTTTATTTCGGCACAGGTAAAAGGCAATCCCTGGATTTTATTTATCTGCTTAAATTTAAAATCCTCCAATTCCATTCTCAGGTATTTGACGAATTGCCCTGCATTGAGTTCAGCCACTACCAGTTTTTTAAATCCTGAAAAGACTTCAGCCGTATTAGCGGGCAAGGGATTTATATAATTAAAATGAGCGAGGCTGATCCTCTTCCCCTCTTTTCTAAGTTCCCGGACGGCAGTCAGCAGGTGGCCATACGTGCCTCCCCAGCCTATCAGCAACATATCACCTTCATAATCACCGTATGTTTCAAGATGAGGCACTTTAGTTACTACCCTTGCTACTTTCTCGGCTCTCATTTTTACCATATGCTCATGATTTTCCGGGATATACGACACTGTACCTTTCACTGTTTTTTCCAGTCCACCAATCCTGTGTTCTCTTCCCCGGGTTCCAGGTATGGCCCATTTCCTGCTTAGTGTTTTTGGATCCCGCTCATAAGCTATAAATTCATCATCACCTTCCCTGACCAGTGGTGGTTTTATTTCAGGCAGTGAATCCATTGATGGTATCCTCCATGGTTCAGATCCATTAGCCAGAAATCCGTCTGAAAGGAGTATAACCGGTACCATATGTTCAAGGGCTATCCTGGCAGCTTCAAAGGCATATTTAAAGCAATTGGATGGTGTGCTTGCAGCAATAACCACTACCGGGCATTCTCCGTTGCGCCCGTATAAAGACTGTAAAAGGTCAGCCTGTTCTGTTTTGGTTGGCAGTCCGGTTGAGGGCCCTCCGCGCTGAACTTCAACAATCACTAATGGCAATTCTGTCATAACGGCCAGGCCTATAGCTTCTGACTTAAGTGCCAGTCCCGGCCCAGAGGTTGAAGTTACAGCCAGGTTACCTGCAAAGCTTGCACCTATAGCGCTACATATGCCAGCAATCTCATCTTCAGCCTGGAAGCTTTTTACCCCCAGGTCTTTCCTGGCAGCAAGAGCTTCCAGTATGCCTGTGGCAGGAGTGATGGGATATGATCCTATAAACAGTCCAAGGCCTGCCTTTTCAGCAGCAGCAAGAAAACCCCAGGATGTAGCAGTATTGCCGTCAATAGTACGATATAAACCCTTTTCAATGCTGGCAGGACTGACCTTATAGATAGGGGTCATGGCTTCAATAGTCTCGGCGTAGTGATATCCTGCCCTCAATACTGTGGAGTTAGCTTCTATAATCTGTGGTCGTTTACTGAACTTACTTTTTAAATATTTCTCGGTATATTCAAGGTCGCGTCCGAACAACCAATAAACCATACCGAGTGCAAACATGTTCTTGGTGCGTATAACCGTTTTAGGATCAAGTCCATGATCTTTAAGGGTTTCCTTGACCATTGTAGTGATAGGTGCTGAGATAAGATTATACCTATCAAGCTTATCCTCTTTTACAGGATCATTTTCATAACCCGCTTTTTTAATGTTTTTCTCGGTAAAATTATCTTCATCAATAATAATTGTACCTCCCTCGCGGATAAACTTAGCATTTGCTTTTACTGCTGCAGGGTTCATAGCAACAAGGACATCTGCATAATCACCCGGTGTATACACCTCTGAATGCCCTACATGTACCTGAAAACCTGATACTCCACCCACTGTCCCTTGCGGAGCCCGTATCTCTGCCGGATAGTCCGGGAAGGTTGACAGGTCGTTACCAAAAAGGGCCGAGGTATTGGAAAATAAAGTTCCGGTAAGCTGCATTCCGTCACCCGAATCTCCTGAGAAACGTATGACTACTTCTTCTCGTTCGATGACACGCTCGCTCTTACTCATATTTATGATTTATATTCAATTTAAAAGAACAGTTCAATAAGGTCCAAAAATAAATGCATACGAAGACCTCTGATTTTCATATGCATCGGGAAGATTTAAGTATGCCTTTCCTTTTAGTTTCGATACTCCAAAATGTTGCAGTTCCTAATTATTGCAAAATTAAGCAAATTCATTTGTGAAAATTCAACATTTATCACTTTTTTTAAACATGATTTTGGTCATGTTTTTAATTATGTTGCTCGCTTTGCTCGCGTAACCGGCTCCCTGCGGTCGCGTAACCTGTTCGCTTTGCTCGCGTAATTGGCCCGCTGACGCGAGCCTAATTGGAATGATCCAGTAGCAACGCTCAGATCCTTCGGTCGCTGTGCTCTCTCAGGATGACAGGTCAGTTCCAGATATCGGCCACGGTAAGGTTAATATCACCACCGTCGAAAAACATTCTGGCTATTTTCTCGAAATAGGCTGTAAAGTCGGAGACAAAGAATTTATCTTGCGTTCTTTTTTCTCCCGTGTTCAGCAATTTATTCTCTTCCAGCATTTCCCGCAACTCAAGGGCCACAACCTTTGCCGAATCTACCACTTCAATATCAAAATTATAAAACTTGCTTATCTGATTCCTTATCAGGGGATAATGGGTACAGCCCAGCACCAGTGATTGTATACCTTCAAGTTTTTTATCGGAGAGATAGGTACGGATGATGGCATTTGATATATCATCAAAAATAAATCCTTCTTCAATCATCGGGACGAGGAGTGGTGTCGCGAGAGATACAACATCGGTTCCCGGTGACTTCTCAGCGAAACCCGCTTCATAAGTACCACTGGTTATTGTTCTTTTAGTTCCAATTACACCAACCCTGGAATAATTTTTGGTTGCAATATAGTCGATTACAGGGCTTATGACATCGAGCAATAAAACCTTTTGTCCATATTCCTCCTTCAGGACTGAATAAGCCGAGGCAGAAGCGGAATTACATGCTATAAGAATGAGTTTAGCACCATGTCCGATCAGGAAATCAGTAATTCTCCGGCTATAGTTAATTATTGCTCCTTCAGATTTATCACCGTAAGGCAGATGGGCAGTATCGCCAAAATAGACCAGTGCCTCATCGGGCAGGATCTGCTTAATGGCATGAGCCACCGTCAGTCCGCCAACGCCAGAGTCGAATACACCAACAGGTTTATTATTCAGGCTGTTCATAATGAAAAAATGACCATCCTCCATGGATGGTCACCTGTATTTTTTAATAATAATTACTGTATGCCAAGTCTGGTTTTAACCTTTTCCAGTATATTTTCACTTTTTGTTTCATCAAAATAGATGATCGGTCCGCGTGAAAGGTCAAAGATATATGTAAAACCATTTTCTCTGGCTACATCTTTAATAGCTTTTTCAGCTTTCTGGATAACCGGCTGCATAAGCTCCCCTGATTTATTCTGAAGCTGCTGGTCGGCATTCTGCTGAAAATTCGTTATTCTCTGCTGCAGTCCCAATAACTCTTCTTCTTTTGTCTGACGTACAAGATCCGATAATTTATCAACATCCTTTGTATAATCATTGAGCTTATTGTTGTATTCAACCTGCATTATCTCAAGTGTATTTTGCAGTTCGGTCTGCAGTGCCTGCATTTGAGTAATTATTGTGTCCCTCTCCGGCATTAACGAGAATAGCTCATCAGAATCGATATGTCCGAATTTAAAATTCTGAGCTGTTGCATTCTGGCCAAAAGAAAAAATCATCGCCAATGCCAGTAATCCAATTAGTCTTTTCATTGTTCTCTTTTATTATTTGATTTTAACCCTGCAAAAGTAATTAATTAATTCTTATAACCTAATTTTTCAAGTACTTCATCACTAATGTCATACCTTGGGTCAGTATACAGCATATTCATTCCTGCAGAGGTATCGAATATGACTGCATAATTACCATCGGCTGCTATTTGTTTCACTGCATTATAGATTTCATCCTGTATAGGTTGTATCAGTTCCTGTCGTTTATTATACAGTTCACCTTCAACGCCAAAGTACTTATTCTGAAGTTCTTTAGCTTCCTGCTCTTTATTAATGATTTCTTCTTCACGCTTTATTTTTGCTTCACGTGACAGCAAGACCACTTCATTCTGGTAGTTTTTATACATCTCTTCCACCATATTATAGGCATCGGATATTTCCTGTTCCCATCCTTTTGACAGTTCATCGAGTTTTTCCTGTGCTGCCTTATATGATGGGATGTTATTGAGGATATACTCTGTATCGACAAAAGCATATTTCTGGGCTGAGGCTATGCCCGCCAGAAATATCAAAGCTGTAAAAAGTAAAGTTATTTTCTTCATGACTAATAATTTTAATTATCAAAATTGCTGTCCCATTACAAAATGGAATTGTGACCCATGTACGTCACGTCCGGGTACAGGGTCAAAACCGTAAGCCCAGTCAATACCCAGCAGGCCAAACATAGGCAGGTTTGCACGCAAACCCACTCCTGCCGATCTGTGCATTTTGAAAGGGTTAAATTCTTTAAGTTCGTACCATGCATTTCCTGCTTCAAGAAAGGTCAGTACATAAATTGTAGCCTGTGGGTTCAGTGTCAGGGGGTACCTGAACTCGAAAGTAAGTTTTGAATACACATTTCCCACATAAACAGTTTTATTATCTTTTACAATGGTTGGTGTCAGGCTTCCATTTTCGTATCCTCTCAGAGCTATCACATCACGACCATAAAAGCTATATCCAGTCATACCGTCTCCCCCCAGGTAGAAATTTTCGAAAGGAGCCGGTCCTATGTCCTTATTATAATGACCAAGATAACCGAATGATACTCTTGTATTGAGCACAAATTTATTAAACAGCTCATAATAATAATCTCCCTTGAACACCCATTTATGGAATTCTATCCACTTGTATTTTTCCTGGTCGGTGACGTTGGAATAGTCTTTCCCGTTGATTACTGAATAAGGAGGGGTTAACTGCAATGAGAGGGTGAAAGAGGATCCCCTGCGGGGATATATAAGACTTGGTGCGGTTGAGAATCTCGTGAATCTTGTTGTCAGGGAAAGCATGTTAGCCACGCCGTTCCTGAACAGGAAGTTATAATATGAATAATTATTAAGGTTGTATCTCTGGTATCCCAGTTCAGCATACAGGCTGAAAAAATCATCAGGCCATTCCAGGCGTTTACCGAGACCTATTGTTACACCATCGATGACCATAGACTGCCTGCTTTCCACACCTCTTTTATCTCCATTAGTCATCAGTGAACGATAAGCTGAAGCAGAGAATGTATTGGGGTTTTTTCCACCCAGCCATGGTTCCACAAACGAAATATTATATGACTGGTACACCCGGCCGTTCGACTGTGCCCTGAGGCTCAGTGATTGACCGTCACCACTGGGATAAGGTCTCCATTCCGAAGGCTTGAAGAAGTTCTTCATTGCAAAATTATTGAACCTCACTCCCAAGGTACCAACCAGCATACCTGCACCCCAGCCTCCTGATATTTCAAACTGGTCATTGGCTCTTTCTTCAAGTGCATATTCAAGATCGACATTACCTTCTGCCGGGTTCATCAGGGGCTGAGGGCTAATTTTTTCAGGGTCGAAATGACCAAGGACGGCTATCTGGCGAGCCGACCGCATAATAGCATCTTTACTGAAAAGGTCTCCTGGCATGGTATACAGTTCGCGCCTTACCACATGTTCATTAGTACGGTTATTCCCTTTTATAATTACATTGTTAAGGGTTGCCTGTTCACCTTCCTGTATCCTTATTTCCAGGTCGATAGAATCATTCTCGACATCTGTCTCAACAGGTACCAGGCTTGAGAAGAGGTAGCCTGTATTAAGGTAAAGTGATGACACAGCATCTTCATCATAGGTCAGTCTGTCATTGAGCAGTGTCTGGTTATAAATATCTCCCTCATTAATGTTAAGGACCTCGGAAAGCAATCCTTTGGGATATATGCTGTTACCCACCCAGTCTATATTACCAAAATAATACTGATCACCCTCATCCACCATGATAGCCATCACGACTCTGTCTTCAGACTCATTCATAATGGTATCATTGATTATTCTGAAATCGCGGTACCCGTTTTCATTAAAGAAAGTAAGAAGGCTTTCCTTATCCTCTTCATACATATCTTCAACATATTTTGAAGACTTGAAAATATTGAGATTCTTCTTCTTAGTATTTTTCATCACTCTTCTGAGTCTTTTATCAGAGAATGCTTTGTTACCTTCGAAGACAATATCGCTAATCTTCACCCTTTCATTTTTATCAATATGCACATTTAATTTTATGCTATTGGGGTTTACGGGATCGTCTTTCTGGATTATTCTGACTTCAGTATTCAGAAATCCCTTTTCAACAAAATGATCCTTGATTATTGATTTTGTATTTGACAGTATATGGTCAGTAACCTGGCTTCCGCTCATAAGGTTTACCTTCTCAACAATATTCTGTATTTCATTCTGTTTAACTCCAAAATACTCTACAGATGATATACGTGATCTTTCTCCAAGGTATATATCCAGGAATATTGTATCGGATTTAATATCCGTTGCTGTTATTTTTACTTCAGAAAACAGGCCCTGGCCCCATAGTTTCTGGACAGCCTGGGTTATTACGTCCCCCGGCACAAGTATCCTCGAATATTTCCTGATACCTGATAGTCCAACTATAGCATTTATGTCAAGATATTTGACGCCCGACACTGTTATATCTCCAACCACATATTCAGCCGGATCCATATAGTCCAAGATCCTTATATCTTCCTGGGCCAGTATTTTTACGGGTGAGGCCAAAATTATAATTGCTGTCAGCAATACTGAAAATCTTCTTAACATATCAGTTCTACTTTTCATGCACCTGTTCACTTGTTTTTCCAAATCTTCTCTCTCTTTTCTGATATTCAATCAATGCCTTATATAATTCTTCTTTACCAAAATCAGGCCAAAGTGTTTCAGTGAAGTATAACTCGCTGTATGCAATCTGCCATAGAAGAAAGTTGCTGATACGCACTTCACCGCTTGTTCTGATAAGCAATTCGGGATCAGGTATATCCCTGGTTGTAAGGTAATTCTCAAATATCTTATCATCAATATTGGCAGGATCGATTTTCCCTTCTTTTATTTTATATGATATATCCCTTACCGCTTTCACCATTTCCCACCTTGAGCTGTAGCTCAGTGCAACAATCAGGGTCATTCCATTGCACCTGGATGTTTTTTCCAGGGTATAATCCAGGCTTTTTCTTACTTCGTCTGAGAGCCTGTCAATATCACCAATAATTTTCAGTATGATATTATTATCGATGAGTTTTTTTGTTTCATTATTCAATGAATTGACCATCAGTTCCATCAGTGCTTCCACTTCTTCCCATGGCCGGTTCCAGTTTTCAGTTGAGAAGGCATATAGTGTAAGGTATTTAATGCCCAGTTCAGCAGCGGTTTCAATAATCTCCCTTACCGCGTCAACTCCTTTTTTATGACCATAGTTACGGTCCTTACCTCTCTGCACAGCCCATCTACCATTACCATCCATTATGATGGCAACATGTTTAGGCAAGCGGTTTAAATCTATGTTGTCTTTAAGAGACATTATCTGTTCTTTCTTTTTTTATCCTTATACTCATCATAAGCCGGGCAACTTAGCATATTATGGAACATTTTCCACGTAAACGTCACTCCTGTAAACATATACCAATCATTATTATGGGTCCAGGTATGATGATCAGAGTTTATATTATCGGTTAAGCCGTCAAAGTTATCATAAAATGTTTTACGAGCGCCATATTCTAGCTCTAATCCCAGATTTTTATAAATATTTACTTTTAGTCCAACCGAAATAGGGATAACAGGAGTACAGGTCAGTTTGTCGCCACTTGTAAGGCACAATCCTGCTCCAAGAGCAAAATATGGTGAATAATCCCACCATTTACCTGTTGTTGTATAGGGCAAAAAATTGAATTCAAACTGAACTGCCCATTCGAATATCGAAGCATTAAATGATTCAGCCCGGGTTTGCTGGTAATTATTATTGAAGTCGAGATCATTTGCCCTGATACTTCCGTAGAAAAAATTTGTTCTCAAGGCATGCCTGGGATGAAAATTATACCGATAGATAATTCCCAGGGCAGGAGATGGTCCATAAAAGAACTTTTCCGGATTAATATCGCCCATATAGTAAGAAACTCCTCCGAAAACTCCATAATCTGAATCCCTCTGAGCGTTCAGAGGGATAATAAAAACAAATAGAGAAATAACCACAAAGTACCTCTTCATGTAAAACAATATTCCGTATTTATTACTTTCTAAATGTTGGTAATCCTCTTTCTGATGTTTTCAGTTTATAGGTATAAACGAAGGTTATAAAGTAATAAACGTCATTACGTCTTGAATATTGCGAGGTATAGCCGTCAATATAATCTGATGTTGTATATCTTAATCCAAAATCAAAACCGATCATAGAATTCGGTGAAAACACATAGTTAATCCCTAAGCCAACAGGTATTGTCAGTGCCACGCCGGAGGTTTTTAGATCACGGTCAGCGAGGGCATCATTTGGTTTCACTTTATAGAAAACCGGTCCCAGTCCTGCGTAGACATAACCATCGAGCCGGGCCAATACAGAACTGATAATCTGGTCGCCCTTGATAAATCTGTAGCTGCTTTCAGCGTCATTTTTCAGGAAATAGTATTCACCTTTGAAGATGGGTTCAAATAATGATGTGGTGGACTCGAAACCTCTTGCAACATTGCTTCCTTTAATATCTGAAGCATGCATATAACCATAGTCGAGATCGATAGAAATTCCTACCTTTTCAAAAACTCTATAACGCATCCCTGCTTTTATATTAAAGCGTGTCTGGGTAATCATCAGGTCTTTGAATCCCAATGCATTTTCTCCAATAGTAAAACCCCCGATATCTCCAAATATCTGGGCAGTACCTATTCCTCCAAATATTTCATATCGTCGAAGTTTCCACAACTGTCCGCTGGCAACCGGATATAATAAAATAAAGAAAAACAGTAGCAGGAAAACCCTTTTCATAGTAATGTGTATCTATTATTACTTATACAAATATAATAATCCAAAAATAACAATCCTAAAAGAATTTATGAAAATGGCAATCAATTTCTGCGGTCAGCACCCCACATTAACTTGTTTCGCAGGGTACTGAAAAAATCCTGGCCTTGCACATTGATAGTCTTAACTGTATAGTCAGCCTTTGATATAGCCAGCTGTCTGAAGAACGGCAATCGTACTGATCTGAAATCACAGGTTACCAGGTATTCTGGGCTTCTGCCTTCAACCTCCATACGAAGTCTGCTGGTGCCTGGAAGAACTATAGGCCTGACGCTGAGTGTATGCGGTGATAATGGTGAGATAATGATGCTTTCATCAGCGGGGGACAGGATAGGGCCACCGGTACTCATATTATATGCAGTTGATCCTGTAGCTGTTGATATTATCAGTCCATCCGCCCAGTAGGTATTCAGGTACAGATCATCAACGAATACTTTAACACTTATCATATTAAGATCGGCTTTCTGTATAGTTATATCATTTAGGGCTACATTTGATGAACCAAGGATACCGAATGGTTCGGTAAGTTCTATTAGATGACGGTTGATAACAGTATATTCACGTCTGACTATTTTTTCGAGCGACCCGGTTATATCATCATGTATATTGGCAAGAAAACCCATCCTGCCGGCATTAACACCGGCAATTGGAATATCCGAATCTTTCACCTGGAGGACAGTCTCAAGGAATGTACCGTCACCTCCCACACTAAGAACAAGATCGGGTATAATATTCTCTTTATAAAGGTTCTTGAATATCCTGTAAGAGCCCTGATCAACAACTTTTGCCAGGTTTTCGTGCAGTAGTATATTTAAATCATGAGGTTTCAGAACTGACAGGATATTAGTTAAACAACCAGCCGTGGTTTTACCATTGTCAGACCCGAAAATTGCAATTTCTTTAAGCATTGATAATGATTTTTTAAATATCCAGGTAACGCATGAAGGCGTCGAAGCGGTCAGAATAGAATCTATTCATATCATCTTCATCACCATGCCATGCTGTTACTTCGTACTCAAAACGTTCAAATGTTCGGATTATAGGCATCAGGTTATTGGTATTGAGCTTAATGGTCACCTCCATCCTGGTGGAATCAGGAGGAGATGAAATATACAGGTTCAGAATCTTTGCATCATTACTCTCAATTATCTGGGCTATCTGCGACAGGGAATAATCATTTTGCAAAATATCAAGTACTATCAGCCCGCCCGGTTCATTCAGGGATGACATCTTTGCAAGCTCTGCAATCAGGTCAGTTACCATAATTACACCTTTGTAATGGTTATGATCATCCAGAACGGGTACAACAGAGAGTTTGAGCCTTGCAGCCAGGCTTATTACATCAAAAATATGCTGATCGAGTCTAACAAAGGGCTTTATTAATGACAGGTTATGATTACCAATAGGCTGTTCAGAATCATTCAGATCATAAATATCGGTATCTGAAATAAGGCCAAGGAATTCAAGATTATTTACTATGGGTAAATGTGATATACGGAAAACCTCCATCCAGTTAAGAGCCGTCTGGCCGGTATCAGAGGTTCTTAGTTCAGATATTACTTCGGATATAAGTTCTTTTGCTAACACTGTTATTCCTTGTTCTTACGATATTATTAATATGACACATCTAAAGTACTGAAAAAAATGTTTATTGTTGTTTAATTCATTTCTTATATGAAAATTTGTATAAACAGAAATAATCATGACAAGATTAAGTGTTAATATCAATAAAATAGCTACTATAAGAAATGCCAGGGGAGGAAATATCCCGGATGTACACAGGGCAGCAATAGAATGTGAACGGTATGGGGCTGATGGAATAACCCTTCATCCCAGGCCCGATGAAAGGCATATAACCTATGAAGATGTCAGGACAATAAGACCTGATATAAAAACTGAATTCAATATTGAAGGATATCCGTCAGATAAATTTATTAGCCTTGTATGTGAGGTAGGACCCCACCAGGTAACGCTTGTTCCCGATCCACCGGGTGCCCTTACATCAAATGCAGGATGGGATACCGTTAAATATGGTGACTTTCTTAAAGACGTGATTGCTGTTTTTAAAGACAAGGGTATCCGTACTTCAATATTTATTGATACTAATATTTCCAGGATAGAAGCAGCAGTAAATACAGGATGTGACAGGGTTGAACTTTATACTGAGCCATATGCCTCGGGATTCCCGTCCGATCCTGAAAAAGCCATTGCCCCTTTTATCAGAGCTGCTGAAGCAGCAAGGGACCTGGGACTGGATCTTAATGCAGGCCATGACCTCAACCTGGATAACCTGAAATATTTCTCAGAGAATATACCCTGGCTGAAAGAGGTTTCAATAGGCCATGCCCTGATATCTGATGCCCTGTATTATGGCCTGCAAAACACAATCGGCATGTACAAAAGATTGCTGGTAAAATAATAAAATCATAATATTACACAATGGAGCTATTTTACCGGGAATACGGGGGAGGTTTTCCCTTTGTAATACTGCATGGTTTATATGGGTCATCTGATAACTGGGTCTCTATAGCTAATTCATTATCAGATACCTACAGGATAATATTACCTGACCTCAGGAATCATGGCAAATCGCCCCATAATCCAGTTCATACCTACCCTTCAATGAGTGAAGACCTCTTTGAACTGGTGCAGAGACTCGATATACATAAATTTGTCCTGGTGGGGCATAGCATGGGTGGTAAAACGGCGTCATTCTTCGCCAGGCAATGGCCTGATATGCTTGCAGGTCTTGTAATTATAGATATATCCCCTTTCAGAACAGGGCCTGAACATACCATATCTGACAGTATGCATAGCCGCGTACTGAAAGAAATGAGCGAGACTGACCCTTCATTATTTGAAAACAGGGAAGAGGCAGACAATATTTTCAGGGATATAACTTCCTCAGTGAAAGTGAGGAATTTTTTATTAAAGAACCTGCATAGAAATAATAAGGGGGTCTATGAGTGGAAGCTTAACCCCCGTAACCTTTATGATAACCTGGAAAATATTTTTGACGGATTCGAAATACCGGGTCAGGGAGAAGTTGACCCTGTAAGTGGTTTTCCCGTTTTTTTCCTCAGAGCTATGGATTCTGATTATATAAGTGAAAGCGATTACGGTCCCATACAGAGACTTTTCCCGGCAGCTGAAATAATCGAAGTGCCTGGCTCCAGCCACTGGATACATGCTGAGAAACCTGAACTGATAATTAAACTGCTGAGGGATAATTTCCCGGCTTAATCATCAAAACGTGTCACAGATTCTATCTTTTCCGGGGGAATAGTATTATTATTCCTGAACTTCAGGAAAACCTGGGTAAGAGCAATAACATCTTTTTCGCAGTACCTTGCTATCCTTGGAAGGTCATTCCCCTTCCAGTATGTATCAGCAACCATTGAGCCATCAATATCATCCTTGGGAGTAGGAACATTCAAAAGGAGAGCGAGAAGTTCAAGTGAGGTATAGTTTTTATAGTCACCAAATTTCCAAAGGTCCATTGTATCCAGAAGGTTTATCTCCCATGGTTTCTTCCCTGCATTATCCAGAACAGCCGGGATTCTCAAACCATTTATTATCATACGCCTTGCTATGTAGGGATAGTCAAATTCCTTACCATTATGGGCACACAGCATTGCCTCCTTGTTTGTGCTGAAATTATTGAGCATCACCGAAAAATCTTCCAGTAGCTCTTTCTCATTATGGCTGTAAAATGATTTAAGCCTTAAAGACATACTATTTCCCTGGCCTGCAATAAAACCAACTGAAATACATATTATTTTCCCGAATTCAGCATATATACCTGCCCGCTCAAAAACATCACCTGCGCTTTGTTCCCCGGTTCTGAAATACGAGGATTTCTTATCCCACAATGCCTGGAATCCGGGGCTCATCTCCTCAAAGGATGAAACCATAGGAACCGTTTCAATATCAAGAAATAAGATTCTCGCGGGGTTGATGTCATTAAGTAATTTCATAGGTCACGGAATTATATTAGGTTAAGGTTAAGGTTAAGGCTAAGGCTAAGGTTAAGGTTAAGGTTAAGGTTAAGGTTAAGGTTAAGGTTAAGGCTAAGGTAAATAAATTTGATTAAAGTTGCCATCGCATGTTCTGGCTAAATCAAGGAATAATGAATTATTGGAAACAAATGCCACGAACTCGGGGCTAACTAGCCAACCTCATCTGGATTAGTTTCATTTTTTATTTTCAAAGATACCGCCGTAGGCTGTTAATAATCTTTAGCCTTAGCCTCAGCCTTAACCTATATTATTTTAGGAGTTCAAATATTTCTCAATTGCAGATACTAGCATCTCAATTGCAACTTCATTCTCTCCCCCTCTTGGAATAATTATATCTGCATATCTTTTTGTCGGTTCAATAAACTGCAGGTGCGAGGGCTTAACCGTATCATAATATCTTTTCAGCACCATCTCTATATTGCGGCCCCGCTCTTCAATATCCCTGCTAATAACCCTTGCAAGCCGGTCATCAGGGTCAGCATCAACATAGGCTTTTATTCGCATTTTCCCCCTGAGTTCTGCATTTGTCAAAACAAGTATACCTTCAATTATTATGACCCTGGCTGGTTCAATAGGGATATATTTATCAGCCCTTGTGCATGTAATATACGAATACTGGGGCATCTGCACAGTATGCCCACGGGAAAGATCATCAATATGTTTATTTAGCAGGCTGAATTCGATGGAACCGGGATGATCAAAATTAATTTTTTGCCTTTCTTCAAGTGGCAAATGCCTGTTGTCCTTGTAATAAGCATCCTGTGGTATCATTATCATATTTTCGTCGCCCAGGAGGTCCATTACCTTTCTTGTAACTGTGGTTTTACCTGACCCCGTACCACCTGCAATTCCTACAATCAACATATTTTATTACTTTTGTCTGCAATAATTTAATCAAAAATACTAATTTCTGTTAATGATTAAACATATCACTCTTTTATGACGAACTTATATCCCCTTAAGTTTTCACCAATCCTGAAAGAAAGAGTCTGGGGTGGCAACAGGCTGTTAAAAGAATACGGGAAAAATGCAAAGGAAGGATCTAAGATAGGTGAAAGCTGGGAGCTATCAGGTGTACAGGGTGATATTTCCCTGGTGGCAAACGGTTTTCTTGAAGGGAATAACCTCGAAGAGATAATCGAGGTATACATGGGAGACCTGGTGGGAGAAGAAATCTTTGAAAAATTTGGCAGGGAATTTCCCCTCCTGATTAAGCTTATTGACGCCAATGATGATCTTTCAATCCAGGTCCATCCCCCTGATGATATAGCTAAGGAAAGACACCATGCTTATGGAAAAACCGAAATGTGGTATGTCCTGGAAGCAGACGACGATGCAAAGATATACACCGGTTTTAAAAGGGAAATGACAAAAGAATTTTATATTGAATCCCTGGAGAAGGGTAATATTGCTGAAATACTGAATATAGAAAAACCTGAACCCGGGGATGTTTTCTTCATACCATCAGGACGTGTTCATGCTATATGCAAAGGAGTAATGCTAACCGAGATACAACAGACATCAGATATCACCTACAGGATATGGGACTGGAACAGGAATGGCCTTGATGGTAAACCACGTGAGCTGCATACCGAACTGGCAGTGGATGCCATCGACTATAATACCTATGAGTCGTATAAAACAAAGGCAGAACCCGAACTGAACAGGACTGTAAATATTATTGACTGTAAATATTTTACAACGAATATCATAGAGCTGGATCAAGCCATCATCAAGGATTATTCACTTATTGACAGCTTTGTTATATACATTTGCGTCCATGGAAGTGCAATGCTGGAATGGGAAGATAAGAGTATGAATCTGGTTAAAGGTGAAACAGTGCTTATACCAGCCTTAATGAAAGGAATAGGTATCAGGCCTGCCCCGGCAGCCAGAATACTTGAGGTTTATATAAGGGAAAATTTTGAAAAATAAGCAGTTAAAATCAATATAATAATGATAAACAGGATATTTCTGCTGGCATTGGTTGTCACACTGGTAGCCGGTTGTCAGAGCTCTGGCAATAATAAAGATGCTAAGGAAGATAAAGAAGAAACCGGGAATAAAGTCCAGGTTAAGAAGTATTATAACGAAGGAAAGCTTGTCAAGGAAGTAACTTTCGAAAATGATGTAAGAAACGGTATCTGCCGTAACTATTACGATGATGGCAGGCTGAAAAGGACGATATGGTATGAAAATGGACTGAAGGAAGATACTGCCAAATGGTATTACCCGGAGGGTAAAGTATACCGTGCAACTCCCTATAAAAACGATAAGATACATGGGATACAGACTAAATATTACAAGACAGGCCGGGTTCAGGCCACTATCCCCTATAAAAACGGTCTCAGGTTACAGGGTCTGAAAGAATACCTACCCGATGGCAGGGATGCGGAAACATACCCCACCATTGAGCATAATATAAGGGACCTGACAGATACCAAATCAGGTGTTCTGAGAATGTTCACCAAGCTGAGTAATGAATCAGTAAACGTAAGGTTTTACAGGGGATCACTTATAGACGGAGCTTTCGACCCTGATAAATGCCAGGATATCACAACATCTTCCGGCATGGGTTATGTTGAACTGAGGCCCGATGCTGAAAAGGGGAAAGGATATATTGATATTATTGCACTTTATTCAACAAGGTTCAGGAATCAGAAGGTAATAACGAAAAGGATAAAATTACCTTATAATAACATGTACTAATGAGTATTCCGATTGCAGAGGGAGAAAAGATTGAACTCAAAACAAGGGTAAAAGATACTGACACTGCAAGGGTCTACGGTTCAGGCCTCCTGGATGTGTACTCCACACCGGCCATGGTGGCGTTAATGGAAAAAGCATCCATGGAACTTGTACAACCATTCCTTGAAGAAGGATTTGGCACAGTAGGTATATCCCTGGACATCAGACATATGAAAGCTGTTCCTGTTGGTGAAGAGATAAAATGCATAAGCATATTTACAGGCAGGGAAGGCAACCAGCTCACTTTTAAGGTAAAAGTTTTAAGGGAAACAGACACAGTGGGCGAGGGCATACATAAAAGGTATATAATAGACGAAAAGCGGTTTCTCTCAAAAATAAAATAATACAATGATTATCCGGTCAGCCAGATTCATTAAAAGCAGCACAAAGTTAAATGACTGCCCTGAGGCTGACAGGCCGGAATATGCTTTTATTGGCAGGTCGAACGTAGGCAAATCGTCACTGATTAATATGCTTGCCGGAAGAACAAAGCTGGCGAAGATCTCATCCACGCCAGGTAAAACTCAGACTATCAACCATTTTATTATTAATGAAACCTGGTACCTTGCCGACCTTCCTGGTTACGGTTATGCAAAAGTGTCAAAATCATCCCGTAAGCAATGGTCAGGATTTATCGCTGAATACATCACAAAAAGAGAAAACATGGTTTCCCTGTTTGTCCTGATTGACTCCAGGCATGAACCATTCAAATCAGATTATGATTTTATGAAATTCCTTGGTTTGAACGAAATACCCTTTGCCAGGATATTTACAAAATCAGATAAGATAAACAGCAGCAGGCTTACAAGAAACCTGACTGTTCACGATAAACTGATGCTTGAGACCTGGGAAAGTCTTCCTCCTACATTTATTAGCTCAGTCCTTACTAAGGAAGGCCGTGAAGACATATTAAAATATATTGAAGAAACATTAACTTTTTTTGAAAAGCGACCTTAAGGTAATTATGATTTTTGTAGTTTTGCAGATAGGGTAAAACCTGTTACTAAAACCGAAACCCTCTAAAATGAACGGAAAATCCCCTTTGAAGATATTCTCCTGCCGCGCCTCACGATATATTGCTGAAAATATTGCCAAGCACCTTGGAGTAAGATTGGGAGAAAGCAGTGTAACAGAGTTCAGTGACGGCGAATTTCAGCCTCGTATTGATGAATCAGTGAGAGGTTGCTCTGTATTCATTGTTCAGTCTACATTCCCTCCTGCTGATAACCTTATGGAGTTGATTCTGATGATCGATGCAGCTAAAAGAGCATCTGCCTACAAAGTTATAGCTGTAATGCCATATTTTGGTCTGGCTCGCCAGGACAGGAAAGACAGGCCCAGGGTGTCAATAGGTGCCAAAGTGGTTGCTGATCTTCTTGAATCAGTAGGTGTAGACAGGGTGATGACACTCGACCTTCATGCCGATCAGATACAGGGATTTTTCAGTGTTCCGGTAGATCACCTCTATGCTTCGTTTATATTTGCCAATTACATTAAGGAGATGAACCTGAGCAATATTACAATATCAGCCCCCGATATGGGTGGCTCAAAAAGAGCTAATGCCTATTCACGCCACCTCCAATCAGAAATGGTGCTTAGCTATAAACTCAGGAAAAAACCAAATATAGTAGAGGAAATATCAATTATTGGTGAAGTGAAAGACAGAAATGTTATTATTATTGATGACATGGTTGATACTGCAGGAACCCTTACACTCGCTGCTCAGATAATAAGAGACAACGGGGCTAAAAGTATTCACGCCTTTGCTACACATCCTGTATTATCAGGTCCCGCTTACGAAAGAATAGAAAAATCACCAATAGAAAAGCTCGTTGTTACTGATTCAATCCCAAATGTAAAGCCTTCCCCCAAAATTGAAGTAGTCTCTGTTGCAAAGTTATTCGCTGAAACAATAGATGCTGTATACCATAACGAGTCTATTAGTACGGGCTTTGTTTTTTAACAGTATTTATTCTATATTTGCAGGCCAAATTTTTACTTAAATATTTATTGCCAAACGTGTGATGGGAGATCGTTAAAATATGATCTTGAGTAGCACAACAAAAGAAGACAAATGAGAACTCTCGAAATTATTGCCGAGCAAAGAAAACAAACAGGGAAAAAAGAAACCAGGAAACTCAGGAATGAAGGAAATGTGCCATGCGTAATGTATGGAGGTGAAGAAACGATACACTTTTATTCACATGAGAATAATTTTAAAGAACTGGTATACACACCTAATGTTTATGTTGTTACCATTAATATAAATGGTAAAAAGTATAAAGGCGTACTTAAAGATATTCAGTTCCACCCTGTTACTGACAGGATATCACATATTGACTTTATGGAGGTATTCGATGATCAGCCTGTGACTGTCATAGTGCCTGTTAACCTTACCGGTGAGTCAGCAGGACTGAAAGCAGGAGGAAAATTACGGCATAAAAGAAGGCGACTGACTATCAAAGGATTTATTGACAAACTGCCTGATAAACTGGATATTGACATTACAGACCTTGACATAGGCCAGACAATAAAAGTACATGAGCTCAACTATGACGACATTGAAATACTTGATCCTCCTAGAGCCATGGTTGTAGCTGTTATTTCATCCCGACTTGCAATGAAAGGGATGGAGATTCCTGAAGTAGTTGAAGAAGAAGCTGAAGGTGAAGTTGAAGGTGAAGAGGCCGAAGAAGGAGCTGAAAGCACTGAAGCAAAAGAAGAAGTAAAGGGAGAAGCCGGAAGCAACTAGCACAATCTGTTAACCCCAAAAACCCCATACCTTGAAATACTTAATTGCAGGATTGGGTAATATTGGTGAGGAGTATATAAATACACGCCATAATATTGGATTCATAATACTGGATGCCTGGGCCCGGTCATCAAATGTTGCTTTTTCTGACAGGCGCTATGGCTCAGTAGCTTCATTGAAATACAGGGGACGCACATTTGTCCTGCTAAAACCATCAACATTCGTCAACAGGAGTGGAAATGCAGTTAAGTACTGGCTGAGAAAAGAAAAGATCCCGGAAGAAAACCTGCTTGTGCTGGTTGATGACTTATCTGTCCCCTTCGGGTCTATGCGACTGAGATCCAAAGGTGGAGATGGTGGACATAATGGTCTTGCACATATAAACATAATACTGGGACATGGCAACTATGCAAGGCTGAGGTTTGGAATAGGTGATGACTTCATGACAGGCGGGCAGGTAAACTATGTACTGGGCAAACTGACAGATGAAGAAGAGAAAATATTAAGCAAAAGACTTGACCTGGCCCTGGAGATAATCAAGTCGTTCGGTACCATTGGCATCGAACTGACAATGACAAAGTATAACAAAGAGGCAAAATCACTGGATGATGGTGAAGAAAACAGTGGCTGATAATAGAATTGATAAATTCCTGTGGTCGGTAAGGATATACAAAACCAGAAGCATTGCTACTGAAGCATGTAAAAAGGGAAGAATAATAATAAACGATATACCTGTAAAACCTGCCAGGCAAATAACAGCTGGCGAGATAATACAGGTAAAAAAAACACCGGTATTATATACTTACAGGGTCAAAGAAATCGCGTCGTCAAGGGTATCGGCCAAACTGGTAAGCGACTATATTGAGGACAATACTCCTGATCAAGAAAGGATAAAGCTGGATATGAAGAATAAAACAACTGCCAGGTACAGGTATAAGGGCCTGGGGCGACCTACAAAGAAAGAAAGACGCGATCTTGATAAACTCATGGAAATATGATCAAACAGCTGATATTTTAGTATATTGTGATGGTTGAAATGAATATTAGTACCACCTGAACTACACAGATAACAATTGTTTAGGGGGTGAAAGATAAAAACAGGGTATGGGTAAGAATAATATTGAAAAAACCTCTGCAGGTTATGCCCTGCTGAAATTCATTGCAAAGATCTGGCATAACAACATACATTACAGGAAAGTAATTGTTATAGGCAGGGAAAACCTAAAGGATAATTTTCCAAAAATAATTGCTCCAAATCACCAGAATGCCCTTATGGATGCAATGGCTATAGTAAGTTCTACAACAGGCCAGCAGGTGTACCTTGCAAGGGCTGATATTTTTAGAAAGAAGTTGATCGCTTACATACTTTATTTCCTTAAGATACTCCCTGTTTATCGAATAAGGGATGGATATGAAAACCTCAAGCAGAACAGTGATATATTCAGAAAAACAATTGATGTACTGAAAAATAATAAACCAATTGTCATCCTGCCTGAAGGTAACCATGAAGGTGTCAGGCGACTGAGACAGCTCAAGAAGGGAATATTCAGGATAGCCCTGCAAACTGAAGAGTCTGAGAACTTCACAATGGGTTTAAAGATTATCCCCGTTGGTCTTGACTTTTCTGATTATCACCGTTTCAGGTCTGTCCTGACCGTTATTTACGGTAAACCTATTGATGTAGCAGAATACAGGGCACTATACGAAGAAAATCCTCAGATAGCGTATAATTCTTTCAGGGACAGATTATCGACTGAACTGAAGAAATATATGGTTCATATTGAGTCAGAAAAAGACTATGAAGCGCTTGATGAAATCAGGGAGATTGTGAACGGGAAATACTGTACTTGCAGGAAAGATCCCAAAGTAAGCAGGGATAAAAAGCTGATAAAACAAATGGAGTCACTGAAGAAGGAGCAACCTTCCCAGTATAGAATAATATGCAGCCGTACCCTTAAGATCAGGGAGCTGACAGAAAAACTGAACATAGGATATTACCATCTGAACCGTAAAAAACCAAGATTGGTATTTCATTTACTGGCTGTTGCAGGTCTTATTGCCCTGTTTCCACTGTTCCTGTCAGGCTGGATATTAAATTATATCTTTTACAAAATCCCAAAACTTCCACTTAAAAATATCAAGGATATTATGTTCCATGGCTCAATAAGGTATGTTTTATCATTGGTACTTGGTTTAATTTTTTTACCTGTATATGCAGTTTTTGCTTTTTTATTTATACCCATGTGGTGGTTAGCCCTTATTGTTGTTCTGTTAATAATACCGGCCGGAATTTTTGCATGGAATTACACCCTTATGTGGCAGAAATTATTTGAAAGGATAAAGGTTAGGAAATATGTAAACAGGAAAAACAGTGAATACAGGCTGTTAAGGGAAGAATATTCATGCCTGTTGGATGATATCAGCAAGTTGAAAAATGAAATACAATAACAAAATATTCTGGGTGACAGGCGCTTCATCAGGCATAGGTAAAGCCCTTGTCTACGAGCTTCTAGACCGTGGCGCCAGGGTTATAGCCTCATCAAACAAAGCTGATGAACTTAAAGAGGTGGAAGAGAGGTGCCTGGAAAAGATGCATGTGCTCAGAACTGTGGTCTTTGATCTTGCTGATACAGGTGATATTGACCGTTTAGTGGCCGAACAATTTGAAGAACATAAGCGTATAGATGTACTTATCAACCTGGGGGGTGTAAGCCAGAGGGCAAAAATAACAGAGACACCACTCTGGCTTGACAGGAAGATAATGGAAATCAACTATTTTGGGACTATTGCCCTGAGTAAGGCAGTGCTTCCCTATATGATTAAGCAGGGTTCAGGACATATAATGGCCACAAGCAGTATTGCCGGGCGTTTTGGTTTTCCGCTCCGCTCAGCATATTCTGCATCAAAGCAGGCCTTACACGGTTTTTTTGAAACCCTTCATATTGAGAACAGGGTAAATAATGTAAAAGCTTCTGTAATCATACCCGGCAGGGTGAGAACAAATATCTCAGTCAATGCATTAACTGCTTCAGGCAAAAAACATGGGAAAATGGATACCGGGCAGACCAGAGGGATATCCCCAGAAAAAGCTGCCAGGATGATACTCAGGGGCTTAGACCGTAACAAAAGGGAAGTGCTTGTAGGTGGGAAAGAACTAATAATGTTGTTTATAAGGAAGTTTTTTCCATCAATTTTCTTTAATTTTGCATACAGGATAAAATCTCACTAGATATTAAAAATTAAGTATCGCAGGTTTTTAGATTGAAATGAATAATTAGCACAATGAAAAATTACCTTATCAGTGGCATTCAGCAGATGGGTGTTGGGGTTAAGAATCTCCATGAAGCATGGGAGTGGTACAGGAAGTTTTTCGGTATGGATGTACCTATATTCGAAGAGGAGGCTGAAGCCGGGCTGATGCTTCCCTACACAGGCGGTAAACCACGCATGCGACATGCTGTACTGGCCATGAACCTTCAAAGCGGCGGAGGATTTGAAATATGGCAATATAAGGGAAGGCAACCAAAGGAAGTTAAAAATGAAATACTGACAGGTGACCTGGGTATTTTCGCATGCAAGATGAAAGTCAAGAATATTGGTGAGGCACTTAAAAATTATAAAGATAAAGGTGCAAAAGTGCTTGGTGAACCGGATAAAGACCCAATGGGCAGAAATACATTCTTTATAAAAGATCCTTATAATAATCTTTTTCAATTTGTTGAAGCCTCTGACTGGTTCCTGAATGAGAAAAAGGTTAACGGAGGATCATACGGGGCAGTGATAGGTGTGACAGATATTGAAAGATCGCTCAGAGTATATTCAGGAATACTTGGTTACGATAAGGTTTTATATGACAAATCAGGTATATTCAATGATTTCATTAACCTGCCCGGAGGTGATCACACTTTCAGGCGGGTTTTACTAAGGCAGAGTAAACCGTTCAGGGGTGCTTTCAGCCGGTTATTTGGAGACAGCGTCATTGAACTTATAAGCGTTAAAGGCAGAAAACCGGCCAAAATATTTGAAGACCGCTTCTGGGGCGATCCCGGGTTTATACACCTTTGCTATGACGTAAATGGTATGGACCAGCTCAAAGAGCACTGCCTGAAGGAAGGTCATGCCTTTACTGTTGACAGCAAAACAAGCCATGATGTAAAAGGATTTGACATGGGCGAAGCGGCAGGTCACTTTGCCTATATTGAAGATCCTGACGGTACGCTGATCGAATTTGTAGAGACATTGAAAATACCGATCATTAAAAAGCTCGGATGGTATATCGACCTTAGCAAGCGCCGACCCGAGAAGAACCTGCCCGCATGGATAATTAAATCACTGAGGTACTCGAAGGTTAAGGATAAAAAGCATAATTAATTACGTGCCTGCTTCTTCACTTGTTTCCTGAGCAAGCTTTTCGTTTTCACGCAATACCCTCATTATGTTACTGCCCCATATCTTTTCAATTTCATTCCTGGTATAACCTCGCCTGAGTAGTTCATGGGTAATGTTTTTCATCTGTGACACATCCATCACCCCTTCTATACCGCCTCCCCCATCAAAGTCACTGCCTATTCCAACATGATCAATTCCAATTAACTGAACAACATGATCAATATGATCCACAGCATCTTCCACTGTGGCAAGTTTACGGTACTGATTCCTCACCTCGTAATACTCCCTCCTGGCCCTTTCAAACTCCTCCTCGGACAGGCCTTCGAAATCATTATATTTCTCCCTTATCTCATTCAGCTTTTGCTCCAGAACGGGGTTTGGTTCCGGTTGCTTAAGATAGTTACTCAGTATACATATCTGTATAACGCCTCCATTATCCTTCAGGGCTATTAACATATCATCATTAAGATTACGCGGGCTCTCACACAGGGCACGGCAGGATGAATGAGATGCAATAACAGGGGAAGTGCTTGTTCCTATTACATCATAAAATGCCTCATCAGAGATATGGGATACATCTACCATCATACCCAGCCTGTTCATTTCTTTTACTACCTGTTGTCCAAACTCAGAAAGGCCATTATGTTCTGCACCACCCTCATCGGTTGATGAATCACATATATCATTATTGCTAGAATGAGAAAGGGTTATATACCTTGCACCCAGCTTATAAAACTCTTCCACCTTTGAAAGGTCTTTACCTACGGGATAGCCATTTTCGATACCAATAAAGGCAATGCGTTTACCTGATTTCCTTATACGGTAAGCATCATCTACAGTAAAGGCCAGTTCAGCCATATCTGAATTTTTCTCCACGTTATCGTATATTTTTTCGAAAGTCTCCACCGCCCTGTCATATGCTCCTTTATAACCTTCCGGATTCCTTGGTCCCTGGCCGATAAACACAGCTAAGAATTCAGCATTAAGCCCTCCTTCCTTCATCCTGGGGAAATCAACGCAGCCATCCTCATTTCTAACCCCGAGATCAAAACCTGAACGCATCAGCCTCATGGGTGTATCACAATGTGTATCAACTGTCAATATAACTTTATGTATCTTATCAGCCTTTTTGGCAATCCTCGCTTCCTGGTCCTCGCAGGAAGAAAATGCAAGGGATAAAAGTATAATTAATACAAGAGAGAGTTTTCTTTTCATAATATTACCTTTTATTTAATAATGCTAAAATTATATAAAAAGAAATTCCGCAAAGAAAAAATAAAGCTATTTTAAAGCATTTATTAACAAAGATTAACAGATTAACAAAGAAGCCCCCGGGAAAACTGCCCGGGGGCTTAAAGAAAAGAAGAATAATAATTTACTTTATTATATAACCGTCCGAAAGTGTCTCCATAAATGCCATAATAGCCTCCTCTTCCTCTTCCGTAAGGCCAAGGTCTCCCAACTCATCAATATTTACATTCTCAGCAACTTCGGGTTCAGGAAAGGTCCTATAGCCTGGTCCGCTGCCGGATTGCCTGATTCTTCACCGGTGGCTTACGATTACTGGTTCGTTTTGACACTGCACCGCGGTAAATGCCTGATGCAAGATTCTGACCACTGTCAGGTCCTGTAAATCCATATTCTGGTTCATGACAATCAGCACAAGACGTTTTGTTGGGAATAGAAATCTTGTCAAAAAAAATAGCCTTCCCCAGTAGTTCGATATCACTTAAAACGTACTCCCCGGTTTTTGCCCCTTTAAATACCGCCGCATCTGACCGGTTGAGATCATCAGAAAGAAGAAAGTCCTTATCCTTGGAGTATGAAGTAACTAAGAATGCCACTAGAAGGATAAATATGGAACTGATTGATGGGAATTTTTTCATAGGTAATAGCATTAGTTATCAATAATAGTAAAATCCTTATTATTATAAAACATGATAGTTAAAATCATGCCCAAAAAGGTGTAAAAGAGATCATTTAATAAATATAGAAATTTAATTACATGATAATATTTGAGATTTAATATTATATCATGTTATGACAGGACCTGGATCAGTAAATTTTTGTATTTCAGGCAATCCTGTATGCAGTGAAATGATATTGAAAACAGAAGCCCCTGACTATTTTGTCAGGGGCAGCCATGAAAAGAATGGAAAAATTGCTTTTGGACAGTAAAAGCATCATTTAAGCCTAAAGCTTAATAATGTTTTAAACATAACGTTTATTACCATTCTTATGTAACAAGGTAAAATTATAAAAAATCGGGTCAAAAAGCAATTATCTGAGATTTAATTCAATAAATATGCATATTTTTTACACCAAACCCTGATAACAGATGGTGAACCACTATTATTAGTGTATTAAAACCAAGCATTCACAAAATAATATACTGTTGACCTTTAAGTATGAAAAATGCTATTTTTGTCCTCATTATGCTCAGGGATAAATTAATTAACTGGTCAATACTTATTCTCCTGTCCCTTATCTGGGGAACATCTTTTATTCTTATGAAGAAAGGCCTTAGATCTTTTGATGCTATTCAGATTGCATCTCTCAGGATTTTTATCAGTTATATTTTTCTTTTACCTGTAGCTATTGCCAATATTCGCAAAATAAAAAGGGATAACCTACTGAGTCTAATAATAATAGGATTGATTGGTAATGCCCTGCCTGCATTTTTGTATCCTTTTGCTCAAAGGAGAATAGACAGCTCAATTGCAGGTATGCTTAATGCACTAATTCCGCTTTTTACTTTATTAATAGGCATACTTCTCTACAGCCGCAAAGCAAGGTGGAGCCAGGTTGCAGGAATACTTATCGGACTGGCAGGTGCTGCCGGTTTATTGTACAGGGGTTCATTCTCTTTTGATCCGCTTGGATTGTTTATCGTTCTTGCTACTTTTTTCTATGGCATAAGTTCAAACCAGGTAACCCTTATAAAAAACCTCAACGGTGTTGTTATTACATCACTGGCATTTTTTATCATAGGTCCTCTGGCAGGCGTCTCTCTTCTTATAAGTGACTTTGGGCCAGCACTCGAAACTGAAAACTGGCTGCGTAACCTTGGCTTTATCTCCATACTTTCAATTTTTGGTTCAGGTATCGCATTAGGTCTCTTTAATATACTGATATTAAGGACATCGCCAGTATATGCTGTCTCGGTAACTTACCTTGCCCCGATAGTATCAACATTGTGGGGGTTCGCAGATGGTGAGCATATTACACTCTTTATGATTATTTCAGTAATTTGCATCCTGGCTGGTGTTTACCTTACTATTAAGAGAAAAAATCCAGGCTAAAAAGGATGAACAGGATGAAAAACAGGTTATGGTTAGTTTCTTTACTGGGTGGAATTTTATGTGGCCTGGCATGGTACGATAAAGCTACCGGGTTGATAATGCTGATTGCCCTGGTTCCTTTTCTGTATATATTCCAGCTTACAAGAAAAAAAGATGAATCACCTAACATGTTGTTTATCAGGGTGTTGCCGGGTTTTATTTTATATAACATTCTTACTATTTCCTGGTTACGTAATGCCTCCATTGCCGGTGCTATATACGCGGTTATGGCTAACGCCTTCCTCATGGCATCAGTATTCTGGATTGCATCTATAATTTACAGAAGGTCATCATCATTCCTTGGATATATAAGCCTTATCAGTTTCTGGATCATCCTGGAACATATAAACACCAGGGTGAGCATATTAACACCATGGCTTAATCTCGGCAACGCACTGGGTAAGGACATACTGTTTATCCAGTGGTACGATATAACAGGTGTTACCGGAGGCACATTATGGATATTTCTTTATAACCTTTCTCTATTCTTTCTCCTCTTCTCACCAGATAAAACAAGGAAAAGCCTCCTGAGGCAGGTAATGATATTATTGCTGCTGTTTTTTATACCTTCAGGTATCTCTTTTTACAGGTATTTTAAGTATGACCAGAATGGTGAAAAGGCTGAATTTATATTAATCCAGCCCAATATTGATCCATATAATGAGAAATTCAGTGGTTACCCTTTTGAAATACAACTAAGGGATATGCTGCGTCTTGCTGAAAAGAATATCAATGATGATACCGACTGGATTATACTTCCGGAAACAGCAATAGATGATCCCTTCTATGAAGAAAATGTACTGGAAAATAAATATTACCTGATGATTGATTCCCTGCTTGGTGATAATTCCGGAATAAGCCTGATTGCAGGCGCCACTACTATGAGGTTATTTCATGAATCGGATAAAGACCTGCCACCGGGAGCTTCCAGGATCAGCAACAGCAGGGTATATTACGAGGTTTACAATTCTGCCATGCAGGTGAACCCCGGTTCAGATGTACATTTCTACCACAAATCGAAACTTGTTCCGGGCATAGAAAAAAGAATAAGGGCACTGCCCAAGTTTATAAAAGATAAGATAATACCTGACCTTGGAGGTACAATGACAGGTTATGGCTTGCAGGATGAAAGGACTGTCTTTTTGCATCCTGACAGTATTGCAAGGGCTGCTCCGGTAATCTGTTATGAATCAGTTTACGGGGAGTTTGTTACAGAATATATAAGGAATGGTTCAAATGTCATTGTTATTATTACGAATGATGGCTGGTGGGAAAATACTGCCGGATATAAGCAACATCTGATGTTTGCCAGGATCAGGGCCATTGAAAACAGGAGGGCGGTAGCCAGGGCAGCCAATACAGGCATTTCATGCTTTATCGATCAGAAAGGCAGGATAATAAAACAGTTAGGCTGGTGGGAAAAAGGTGTATTGAGTCAATCTTTAAACCTTAATAATGAAATGACTTTTTACTCCTCGAATGGGGATTTCATTTCAAGGTATGTAAGTATCTTCGGAGTCTTCATACTTGTTATAACATTCATAGCAGCACCAATCAGGAAATTGCGAGACCCTTATAATTTTTAATATATAATATGCAACCCGGCCGAAAGGTTCTTGTCATTTATTATGAGATAATAATCCCGTGACCCAGGAACAGACTAAAATAGACACTACTGTAATAGAGGCCTGTAAGAAAGGTAAAAGGCTAGCACAGTATACTCTCTACAATCAATATTCAAGAGCCATGTATAACCTGGCTTACAGGATGATGAATAATAAAGAAGATGCTGAAGACATGTTACAGGATGCTTTTACAGATGCTTTTACCAAGCTCGGTTCTTTCAGGCATGAATCGACATTTGGAGCATGGTTGAAAACAATATTAATAAATAAATGCATTAACCAGCTCAAGAGAAAGAAAGTTGAAATGGTAACTGAAGATATTCCTGAGAACCTCAATGATAATAGTGACGAAGATGAATTCCCGTTCCGTGGAGACATTCAGAAGGTATTCAGAGCTATTGAGAAGCTCCCCAATGGTTACAGGATTGTCTTTACCCTTTACCTGCTTGAAGGATATGATCATTCTGAAATCGGGGATATCCTGGGAATATCAGAATCAACATCAAAAACACAGTATCACAGGGCAAAAATTAAGTTGAAAAAAATACTTGCAGAGGAGGATCTGAAATGGACAAACTAGAAAAATACATACTTGACAACAGGGATGACCTTGACAGGTACAATCCCGATAGTTCAGTCTGGGAAAGAATAGAAAAGAACACACGCAAGAAGAAACCATCATTCCGTAAAATCTTTTCCAGGGCTGCTGTAGTGGTGTTAATTGCCGGCCTGTCTTTTGTGGCATATTTTTATTTCACTACAGCTTCACAAATTAATAATGATGGATCTTCTGATGGATACCTGCCCTCACATCTCAGGGAAGCCGAATTATATTACACTATAAAAGTGAACGGTCTGCTTGAGAAAACAAAGCCCCTTCTTACTGATAAACCGGATCTGGAAAAAGAATTGATGAAAGATATTTCTGTGCTCGACAGTATCTGCATTCAGATTAAGAACGACCTGAAAGATAATATAAGCAACCAGGAAGTAATAGAAGCCCTAATACTTAATTATCGTATTAAAGTTGATATACTCGAAGAAATGTTGGCAGTTCTTGAAGAGAAAGAGAACCAGAATCCTAAAAATAGCCCTTACCATGAATTATAGGAATACTTTATTACAATGTATTGTAGCAGTTATGATCTGTGTCCCCACACTTGATGCACAGCCAGTAACTGAAACCAGGTCGCTGGAAAAATCATTCGCTCTAACTGGCGAAATGAGACTTGAAGTATTGAATAAATACGGTAAAGTACACCTCGCCCCGTCACCTGATGACTCAGTTCATATCCGTGTTGAAATGAAGGCAAGCGCAAAAAATCCCTCCAGGCTACGGAAACTTACAGATGGTATTTCCTTCAACCTTTCTTCAACCAATTATTTTATTATTGCTGAAACAAATTTTAACAGGGGACCTGCAGATTTTTTTGAAAGCCTAAGAATTATTACGAATAATATAATCTCGACTGAAAGCAAGATAGAAATTGACTATTACGTCAGGATACCAGGTAGTATTAAGGTCAAGATTGATAACAGGTATGGCGACATATACCTTGAAAGCCTGGAAAACGATTTAAATATTTACCATTCAAATGGATCACTTAAATCTGAAGAATTAACGGGGGATAATTATTTTGATCTTAATTTTTCGGATGCCACTTTTAAGTCATTAAAGAAATCCCGGATTGATATTAATTATTCTGACCTCAGAATTGACTATGCAGAAGAGCTAATGATAACCAGTGTTTCAACAAAGTTATATGCCGGTACAATAGTCAGCCTTGATACAGACTCAAAAAGAGATAAATACACCATAGATAAGCTCAGCAAATTTGATGCTGTTAGTTATTTCAGCTCATTCAATATATATGAATTATATAACACTATGCAATGTAATACACGGTACGGAAACGTGGATATCAATAATATGGACACTGATTTCAGCCTGCTTTCCCTGGAAACATCCTTTACAGATGTCAAGATAGTAACTCCACCAGAATCATCTTTCAGTATCGACCTTAAACTGGATGATTGCCCGGCAGTGATACCATCCGAATGGCAGCTGGAAGAAACAATCCTTGGTACCGATAATAATGAATACCTTTATCATGGCATTATAGGGGACAAAAATACCAGATCAAGGATAATACTTAACCTGACCAAGGGTAACTTATCGCTATATTGACTTTACAAATAAAATATGCAACTTAAAGAAACCGCAACTGTCTTTAAGATAAAAACCAACTCGTAATGAAAATGAAAACATCGAAAATCATTATTGCAACGCTTATTATTACCTTAATAATGGGCTTAAGCTCATGCGTAATGAACATATTATGCATTGATGGTAATGGAAGAATTGAGTCAGAGGAAAGGTCAAGCCCTGAATTTTCGAAGATCATAAATACAACTTCTGCAGAAGTAATTCTGACAACCGGAGAACAGACTGGTATAATAATTGAAACCGACAGCAATCTTTTGCAATATTTCCGCACATCAGTTAGTAATAATACACTCGAGATTGAAACCAGGGGAGCGAACTGCATACGACCATCATCTAAAACAGTTATTTACATCACCGCAGAAAATATCAATGGTATTTCGTTAACAGGATCAGGTGATCTGTCTGCCGATAACCTTCTGGGCAGTACTATTGAGATAAAATCGTCAGGATCGGGTGACATGTTTATTGAATATGCTGAAGGTGATGACATAAAAATTAAAATTAGTGGTTCAGGTGATGTTATGGTATATGATTCATGGTCAGATGCTGTGGAAGCCAGACTTTCAGGCTCGGGAGATTTGACTATCAGCGGTGAATCGGTTGACGGCAACTTTACTTCATCAGGATCAGGTGAATGTTATGCCGGCGAGCTCTTACTGAGTACATCCAATATACTTATATCCGGTTCAGGTGATGTATACACAAGTGTCAGCAATGAACTGATCGCCTCAATTTCAGGTAGTGGTAATATATATTATAAAGGTAATCCTGTAATCTATAGTAATATCACCGGTAGTGGCAGATTAATTAAGGTTAACTAACCGTAATTGTTCCCAAATCATTTATTCCGGATTTAAAACTATCATATAATCATGCATTTTATAAAAAACAGAGGAAGGCTAATCATATTAATTCTGCCGGCTATTCTCCTGTTATTTCATACGCCTGTAAGAGCACAGTTCACTGAAAATCACATCGGTGTAAGAGGTGGTATGTATGGAGGTGTATACTATCAGAATATTATACCGGCAGGTATGGCAGAAACATCATTTTTTGCTATGATATCGGCTAACAGGGAAACAGTTCGTGCTACTGTATTAAAATTAACCTATGAAACAAGTCTAAGTGAAATTGCTGATAATCTATTCTTTGTCTGGGGGTATGGTGGTCATGCAGGTTTTTCTGTAACAGACCATACTTATTTCCTTGGCAGGAAGTATCAATTCGAATATTCACGATTCAGGCCCCTTATAGGGGTAGACGGATGGGCAGGACTCGAATACAGATTCATAACTGTACCACTGTCAATAGGCCTGAACCTAAAACCGTATATGGAATTGATGTTTCCCGGATTCGTTAGTATAGTACCCGGTGATATAGGACTGTCATTTGCTTATTCATTTTAACTCAGAAGAAACAAAAACATAAGAAATGAAAAAAACTATATTCATACTGTTTGCATTAGTTTTAACAGTGAACCTGGCAATGGCCCAGGTGGAAGAAGAAGAAAAAGAAAAGAAAGAAATAACCAGGGTTGAACGTGATCAATATGAAATGAAGACACTATTTAACAGGAACCGGTCAAATGGGGGTTACGGTGCATTCTGGATAGGATATTCAATAATAGATAACAAAAATGCATTTCAGTTCGGAGGCCGTGGATCATGGGTGATCCAGCATAACTTTGCTATTGGTTTTGGTGGCACAGGCTTCATCAACGAATATCATTATGATCTAATGCTCGACAGGGATGTTTTTCTTACCGGAGGTTATGGTGGAATATATATGGAACCTATATTACTTCCACAATCACCGGTACATCTTGCCTTTCCTGTGTTAATTGGTGCAGGCGGTGTATCTTTCGTTTCTTACGATGATGTCGACTGGGATTCAAATTATGTTGAGGATTATGAAGCTTTCCTGATAGTTGAACCGTCGGCAGAGCTTGAACTCAACCTGGCCAGGTTTATGCGAATTGGCATTGGTGTATCATACCGATATCCTCTTCCTTTTAATGTGTCCCAATCACCGGGTGGTGCTGCTGATTCAAAAGAAATAGAAGGTTTAACTTACAATTTAAGCTTTAAGTTTGGATCATTCTAGTCTGTCATCCTGAACGAAGTTAAGGAATTGAATTACCAGGATTATTTATTGAAATTCTCCAGGCCTTCATCAAGCCAATTGATATAATCTTCAATATTAAGATTAAAGGCCATGGGCTCAACAAGGGGATTCCCTTCATGATCGGTTATGGCATACAATGGCTGAGTGTTGGTGCTAAACATTGAAATTTCATGATCTGCATTGATCTGACCCAGTGTTTTCTTCACCTTGCCATCAATGTCGGAGGTAATCCATTCATTCTCCGGAAGCCTGGTCCTGTCATCACAGTATAAAGCAATGATCACAAAATTATTCCTCAGTCGCTTCAGCACTTCGGGATCAGACCATACCTTTGACTCCATCTCTCTGCAGTTACTGCATGCATGTCCTTTGAAATCGATAAAGACAGGCATATTCCTTTCTTTAGCACAGGCCAGACCCTGTTCAAGGTCGAAATACCCTTTAAGCCCATATGGTAATTCAAACTTATCTGCATATTTCGGTTCTGAACATACCTTGTTTTCTCCAGTTGGATATTCAGCAACAGGAGCCATTCCCACAGATGATTTATTTTCAGTGAGATCAAACCTTGCTGAGGATTTGGGAGGCAGCAGTCCTGATATTCCCTTGAGCGGAGCACCAAACAGTCCCGGTATAAGATATACTGCAAAAGAGAAAACAGCTATAATAAGAATGAACCTGAAAACTCCGATATGCTGGAGATCACTGTCATGAGCAAATTTAATTTTACCCATGAGATACAGGCCCAACAGGATGAACAGAACGATCCATATTGCCAGGTAAATATCTCTTGTCAGAATATTCAGTCCGTATACTGCATCTATTGTAGAGAGAAATTTCATACTGAAAGCGAGCATTAAAAAGCCAAGCACCACCTTAACAGAATTAAGCCAGCCTCCTGATCTGGGCATTTTACTCATCACTGAAGGGAAAAGGGCAAAAAGGAAAAAAGGAAGGGCAAAGCCCAGGCCGAAGCCAAACATGCCCACTGTGGGACGCAACACATGTCCGCTGGCTGCTTCAACAAGCAAGGCACCCACTATAGGTCCGGTACAGGCAAATGAAACGAGCACAGTGGTTAACCCGAGAAAAAAAGCAGCTATCATACCACCTTTATCGATTCTTGCATCGGCACTGCTTATCCATTTATTTGGTAAGATAATCTCATATGCTCCAAAGAATGAAGCAGCAAAAACAACAAACAGGAGGAAAAACAGTATGTTGGGTATCCAGTGCGTGCTGAGGGCATTTGCAAAACCAGCACCTGCACTGGTTAGTGAAACAATAATCCCCAGAGATGAATATATTAATACTATAGACAATGCAAATATCAGGGCCTTAATAAATGATTTGCCCCTGTTTTCTGTTCCCTGTGAAAAAAAGGCAACTGTCATTGGTATCATAGGAAACACGCATGGCGTGAGTATTGCAGCCATACCAAGGAGGAATGACACCAGGAGTAAGCCGATAAGCCCCCTGTTATCAGAATCGATACCACGGCTGCCTGGGGCAGGGATATCTGCCTCCTTTTCACCTCCGGAAACAGTTATATTAAATTCCTTGTCCTGGGGAGGTGAACACCTTTCATCATCACATGCCATGTAAGTGACATAACCTTTCACACTGAAATTGTCAAGACTGGAACTGACAGTTTGCCTGAATTCAGCCTCTCCACTGAAATACTTTATTTCCATCTCAAAGGCCTGGTCGAAAACAACCTCACCTTCATTCATTTCACGTGTTTCACCCAGAAGCTCATAATCATCAGATTTCTTAAAGGTGAAACTGGTTGGTATGGGTCCTCCGTCAGGAAGACGCATAGAGTACAAATGCGATTTTTCTTCAATGGTAGCTGTAAAAACCAGGTCATAGTTATTATCCTTATTCTTTTCATACGAAAATGACCATTCAACCGGATCATATATCTGGGAGAATGAGACAACTGTTACAAAAAAGAAGCTGATTACAGCAGTAATTTTTTTCATCATCGGCTTATAATTTAGCAGAATACACAATAATAAACTTGGTTACTATATGAAACAACAAAGACCTGTAAATGTTAAAAAGGAAAAACAGTAATGACTAGCCCAGGTCGATCTCATCTCCAAACTTATCAGTAAACCTGTACTCCAGGAGGTGGTACGAGTTAATAGCCCTGACTTCAAGCTTACAATTATTTCTTTTTGCCATTTTACGATATAAAGGGAAAAGCCCTTTTGTAAGATAAGCTGCAACGAAAGGATGCACTTTGAGAATGAAACTACTGGTTTTGACCTTTTCAAGTATTGTTTTCAGGTCTCTCTCTATTTTTTCTATATAGAGGTATGAGGGCCCTATCTTACCGGTCCCGTTACAGGTTGGGCATTTCTCTTCAACGCTGATATCCATCTCCGGTCTTACCCTTTGTCGTGTTATCTGCATCAGGCCATACTTACTCAAAGGCAGGATATTGTGCCTGGTACGGTCATCAGCCATTATATCCTTCATAGTATCGAACAGTTTTTGCCTGTGTTCATTCGACTGCATATCTATGAAATCGATAACTATTATACCTCCCATATCCCTTAGCCTGAGCTGTCTGGCTATTTCCTTGGCCGCCTCGAGATTTACCTCAAGCGCATTTGTTTCCTGGTCGGTATCCATCTTTGATCTGTTTCCACTGTTGACATCTATCACATGCAGTGCTTCGGTATGCTCTATAATAAGATAGGAACCATGTTTGAAAGAGACAGTTTTACCAAACAGGGTCTTTATCTGTTTTGTAACACCAAAGTGATCAAAAATAGGGCTGTCACCTTTGTAAATCCTGACTATACTCTCCTTGCCTGGGGCTATCTCCCGTACATACTGTTTTATATCAGCAGCCATGACATGGTCGTTAACTGTAATGCTGGTAAAGCTTACATTAAGTATATCACGAATTATCGCGTTGGTAAGATTCAGTTCCCTGATAAAAAGTTTAGGTTTGGAAATATCTTTACGGAGATTATTAAAAGCCCTTTCGAATCGCTCAACCAGGTCTCGCAATTCGGCATCCAGGGTTGCCACCTTCTTGCCTTCAGCTACTGTCCTGATTATCACACCGAAGTTTTTGGGTTTGATGCTTTGAATAAGAGCTTTAAGCCTGTTCTTTTCTTCAGCACTTTCAATCTTGGTTGAGACAGATACTTTATCAGAGAAAGGCAGCAGGACAAGGTTCCTTCCTGCAATTGATATTTCTGACCCCAGGCGTGGGCCTTTGGTTGAAATTGGCTCTTTGGTTACCTGAACGATTACTGTCTGACCTGCTTTCAATACATCAGCTATTTTCCCATCTTTATTTATATCAGGCTCATTTTTGAACTTATGGACAGGCAGCATCTTTCCTTTTCTTTTCAGGGCAATCTCATAATATTTATGTAATGACCGGAACTGGGCACCAAGGTCAAGGTAGTGAAGGAAAGCATCACGCTCATAGCCCACGTTAATAAAAGCAGCATTCAGACCCGGCATTATCTTCTTTACTTTGCCAAGGTAGATATCTCCAACTGCAAACTTTATATCCTTCTGCTCCTTGTTGAGCTCAACGAGTTGTTTCTGCTCAAGTAAAGCAATGGAAGTTTCCTTTGGACCTGAGTCTATTATTAAATCCTTGCTTATCACGTTAAGGTAATATAGATCTTTTTATATGTATGTTTTATAAATATACTAAACCTAAAGATCAGACAATCTTTAGGTTTAGCATAAGTTATGAACCGGCACAGGCAGAAGAGCTTATTTCCTCTTCTTATGCCTGTTCTTCCTCAAACGCTTTTTGCGCTTGTGAGTAGCCATTTTATGTCTTTTTCTTTTCTTCCCGCTAGGCATAAATTACTTACTTAATATTGTTCTTAACCTTATTTATGAATGATTTTGAAGGTTTGAAGGCCGGAATAAAATGTTCAGGAATAATAATAGTGGTGTTCTTTGATATATTCCTTGCAGTTTTTTTTGCCCTTTTCTTAACTATGAAACTACCAAAACCCCTGAGATATACGTTGTTACCAGCAACCATTGATCCCTTAACTGAATCCATAAACTCTTCAACAGTTCTTTGAACAGTTACCTTTTCAATACCAGTTTTTTTGGCAATTTCGTTAACGATGTCTGCTTTAGTCATTTTAATGAGTTTTAATTCAACAATTTATATGTTTAATTTTTTTCAGAACGAACTTTGCAAATGTAAAATATTATTTCATATAAATGAAACACTTAACCGTATTTTTTTCTTTTTTTAAGATCATAACTCATTGAAATAGTGTTAATATATTAACCGAAAAGCTTATATAACCCTGAAGTAGCAGGTTCTGAATATAATTTCCTATATATTAATAAGCCAGCCAGGCAATAAAATATACTGCATTTTCTGTTGCCTGATTGTTACAAGCTTTATTTTTACTACCTTTACCATCTGAATTATCGTATTTTAAACTTAATAAAAATGTCAGTTAACAAGGTTATTTTAGTGGGTAATGTAGGAAAGGACCCTGAAGTGCGTTATATCGACACAAATGTTCCTGTGGCAAGGTTCCCTTTTGCTACAAGTGAGACCTACAGGAGCAGGGATGGAGAAAGAATAACCACAACTGAGTGGCATAATGTTGTATTGTGGAGAGGCCTGGCAGAAGTTGCAGAGAAATTCGTAAAAAAAGGATCGCAACTTTTTATAGAGGGTAAAATACGTACCCGATCATATGATGACAGGGACGGAAACAAAAGATATATTACAGAGATTATTGCTGACAATATGCAGATGCTTGGGCGCCGCCCCGACAGCCAGTTAACAGACTCTGATGATAGTGGGTCTTATATTGAATCTGATAGCCAGTCCACATCTGCAGATAATGATTCTGTATCGCAGGCAGATAATCCTATCGGAAATAGCAATGATTCTCCCGACATCACAGATGAACCTGATGATCTGCCATTCTAGTGTTAATCAAATGTTTGTCAATTGGAAACTATTGACCCATTTCAACAAATCTTAGCCCTAAATAGTATTGCCATTACAACACCAGTGATTATTGAACTTGCTGTACTGGTACTGTTACTGGTCTGTTCAGCCTTTATTTCGGGTTCAGAGGTAGCCTTCTTCTCCCTGGGACCTACAAATATTGATGAGCTTACAAATAACCGCTCACGTAATTCTTCAACAGCTCTGAAGCTCCTGGCTAAACCTGAAGAATTGCTGAGTACAATACTTATTGTAAATAATTTTGTAAATGTTGGCATTGTTCTGCTATCTGCTTATATCAGCAAACAACTGTTTGATTTTTCAGGTAACCCAGTGCTTGGCTTCCTGCTTGAGGTGGTGGCAATAACCTTTATCTTGCTTCTTTTTGGTGAAATTCTTCCAAAGGTATATGCCACAAAAGCAAACGTACAATTCACACTTCTTATGGCAATACCTCTCAATATATGTGCAAAGATTTTCAGACCACTGAGTGTTTTCCTGATAAGGGCAACCTCGCTTGTAAAAAGAAAGGCCGGTCAAAAAGACCAAGGTATAAGCAAAGGTGAACTTTCTGAAGCTATAAGCCTGGCCTCGGGGGAAAATAAGGATGACGAAAAAATACTTAAAGGGATTGTCAAATTCGGGAATATAGAGGCAAAGGAAATAATGAGGCCAAGAATCGATATAATGGCTATTGATATAAAAACGCCTTTCAAGGATGTAATACCCCAGATTATTGAATCGGGTTATTCCCGTATACCAGTATTTTCCGGTACCTTCGATAAGGTGCAGGGTATACTGTACGTAAAAGATATTCTTCCTCACTACCATAAACCCAATACCTTCAATTGGCAGTCGCTACTTCGACCACCCTACTTCGTTCCTGAAACAAAAAGAATAAATGACCTCCTTGAAGAATTCCAGACAAAAAAAATACACCTTGCAATAGTGATAGATGAATATGGTGGTACCAGCGGAATCATAACACTGGAAGATATCCTTGAAGAAATAGTGGGTGAAATTCCTGATGAACACGATTCAGAAGATATCTCTTTTGAGAAAATTGAGGATAATATTTACATCTTTGAAGGCAAGACTTTACTCAATGACTTTTTCAAAGTCATGGAAATTGACAGTGATCCTTTTGAAGATGTAAGAGGTGATTCTGATACTCTGGCAGGATTAATTCTTGAGCTCACCGGTGAAATTCCCGGGCAGGGTTTCAGCATCGATTATAAACAGTTCCGTTTTCGTATACTCTCTGCTGATAAGCGCAGGATAAAGAAATTAAGGGTGGAAATAAGACAATATGAAGATGAAGAATAAAAAACAGGAAATATTATCCTTTTTCTTTGTTTGCATTTCGCTGTTAATATACTCATGCAACAATAATTCTGTTCCCAAGCCCAGGGGACATTTCAGGATAGACCTTCCCGAAAAGGAATATAAAATGTTTGACTCCATCTGTCCCTTCACTTTCGAATATCCTGTATACAGTGTAATAAAGCAAGAACCGGGTATGAATGAATATTGCTGGTTTAATATTGAATTCCCTGACTATAAGGGGAAGCTGCACCTTAGCTATATGAATGTAAGCGATAACCTTAAGCTCCTTACAGATGATGCCCATAAGCTTGCATATAAACACTCTGTTAAAGCCGATGCTATTGAAGAAAAATTATGGATCAATGGGGAAAAGAGTGTTTACGGCATAATTTACCTTATTAGTGGTGATGCAGCCTCGTCGGTACAGTTTTTTGTCACTGACAGTTTAAGTCATTACCTTAGGGGCTCACTTTATTTTGATGCTCAACCCGACAAGGATTCACTGGCACCGGTGATAGATTTCTTCAGGGAAGATATAGTGCACCTTATTGAGACACTTGAATGGCAATGATAAGTAAACAGTAAAATGGCTTGTATATCGGAACACCATCTTAATGAATACACAATACTTGGGGTCTGGAAGATCGAAGAGGACCTGAAGACATTGTTGTCAATGGTGAAATTTGGCCCGGAAGACAGGAAGAAATTCAGCAAATTCAAAAGCAATTCAAGAAAGCTGGAATTTTTAAGCGTAAGAGCACTCCTGGCAGAACTATTGGGACCGGAAGCCAGGATAGTGTATAATAAAAACAATAAGCCATTTATAAAGGACGGATCACATTTCATAAGTATTTCCCATTCAAATAAGCTAACAGCCATAATGCTGAGCTCCCGCGAAAGAATAGGTCTCGACCTTGAATATATGAGCGCAAATATTATGGGTATAGCACGAAAATTCATTAACAGAAACGAGAAGATTACAAGTGACAGGGAGTTGAGAAAATATCACCTCTATGTGCACTGGTGTGCCAAGGAAGCCATGTATAAAATATGCGACAAGGAAGGCATAAATATGCAGAAAAATATCACTCTATATCCATTTAAGGTTGAAGAATCAGGTGATATAAGAGGTGAAGTTCAATCTGATCTTATAAACGAGATTTTCGATTTACAGTACACCCGGTATGAAAACTATGCAATAGTCTGGACTAAAAAAGAATATGATGATAAAGAGTCTGAAAAGGCAAAAATGTATCGCCCTGTTAATGGATCCTGATAATTCCACACTTGATGATATTAAGCAGCTGAGAGATATTAAATCTGAGTACTGGCCTGATTTTATTTTTGTTGGGGGCAGCCTTACCAGTGTGCAACCAGATGAACTGATACTAAATATTAAAGAGAACTTTGAAATACCTGTTGTCCTTTTCCCCGGAAACCTTCTGCAGCTAACCGGCAAGGCCGATAGCATATTGTTTTTGTCTCTCATATCAGGCAGGAACCCTGATCTGCTTATTGGCAACCATGTAATAGCAGCACCCCATTTAAAGCAAATGAATATTGAGATTATACCTACTGGCTATATCCTAATTAATTGTGGTACGAAAACATCAGTTGAATATATCAGTCAGACCGATGCCATACCTTCTTCAAAAACCGATATAGCCGTTGCTACTGCCATGGCAGGCGAAATGCTCGGTTTAAAACTTATCTACCTCGAAGGGGGCAGTGGTGCAAGCCACCCTGTACCACCAGCCATGATTAAAGCTGTGCGGAATGCCATATCTGTTCCTATTATTGTCGGAGGGGGCCTGCGTAAACCTGAAGATATTAAAAGTGCTTATGATGCCGGGGCTGATATGTTGGTCCTGGGAAATGGCTATAAAGATGATCCGGGGCTGCTTGAGACAGCATGCAGGATAAGGGATGAGTTGCGAGCAGTGAGAGATGAGCGGTGAGAGATGAGTAATGAGAGATGAATTATGGATTATAAAATACAAGACCAGTATTGACTCACCCCGAGGATTCCTTTAGATTCACAAAATGAAAAGATGGTTAGTTTTGTTATTACAAGACAAACCGAAAAAGAGTTTGGGTGAACTAGCCGAGGACTCAAATTAAAGGTTTTTACCCCGAATCAGTCCCTTACTCTTTTAAGTTGAAGTGAGCCAATTAGAATTATAAGAGCAGTGTCTTATTAAAGGATTTAGCAAATTCAACAATTTCGGTTTGTCCAAACTAATAACAAAATTATGAAAAGAAATTGGTTTATCGGAATTGACATCTCAAAGAAGACTCTTGATGTCGTGATTTATGATCAGGAAAAGAAAAGAGCAAGAAAGCATTTTAAAGTAAACAATGAATTAAAAGGCTTTAAAGAAATTATTAAGACTCTAAAAGCAGAAGGCGTTATACTTGACAATGCTTTTATCTGTCTTGAGTATTGTGGAATCTACGGATTAGAATTAGGTTTCTTTCTAGAAGGAAAAATTAGTTTCTGTTTTTGTGCCCCTTTGCATATAAAACGGAGCTTAGGATTAACCAGGGGTAAGAATGACAAACTTGATGCTTATAAAATTGCATGGTTTAGTTATTTGTTTAGAGATGAATTATCACCATCTACAATGCCTACAAAGACAATGCTTAAGCTAAAAAGCCTGATGGGCGAAAGATATAGGGTCGTAAAGGCGGCTACAATAGAAAAGCAGGTATTGAGGGAATTATCCAGCCAGTTAGATAACAAAGCAATTATAAGGGTGAAACACAGATTGAAAATATTAACAGCTGATGTAAAAGCAATAGAAAATGAAATAAAGGAGTTGATTATGAGTAGCCCTGAATTAAAAAAGAGTTATAAATTATTGCAAAGCATAACAGGTATAGCCTTGGTTAATGCAACAATGATGATATTATGCACCAATAATTTCGAAGGAATTACCAATGCCAGGTCATTTGCTTGCTATTGTGGTGTTGCTCCATTCGAATATAGCTCAGGAACCAGTATTCGGGGAAAAACCAGAGTGAGCAACTTGGCTAATAAACGTATGAAGGCCGACTTGACAAACGCTGCTCGTTCAGCTATAGTTCATGATCCGGAAATGCGTATTTACTATAAACGGAAAAGAGCCGAAGGTAAGGAGCATGGAACAGTAATAAATGCAGTAAAATTTAAAATTATTACACGCGCTTTTGCTGTGATAAAAAGAGGAACTCCTTTCGTGAAATTGAGGCAAGCTGGATGAAAATAACAGTCGATGGAGTTAGAAAAATAAATTTTTGAAATAATTAATTAAATAATATCCGAATTGTTTGTATTAGTCTTAGAATTCGGGGGGGAGGTGGTGGACTTATGAGACAACCTCAAATTTTACTTGCTAGTATCAGCCTTTATTACAGATTGCCTCAGCCTTAGCCTATCTCTCTTATTCTATCACAATAGATATACTCTCTTTATCGCTACCACCTTTTTTGGAGGTAAGTGTAAAATCTGCTTCCCCCTTTTTCCCATCCATGGCAATGAAATATCTTATGACACGTTTTTCCTTGCCTTTGAGACGGAATTCGGTTTTTTCACCTGCCGATAGCTGGGTCTCAGGTCCCGGATCCGATCTTCTGAAATATGAAGAACGGCGGCGCGGGCCTTCATTAAGGTCTTTCCCTGAAGTTTCAACAAGGGTAATATTATCCGACCCCTTGAACTGCAGTACATCAGGTGTATAACGCTTCAGCTGTACCGATCTGTCAGAGGAAGTGGGATATTCACTTTCGTTTTCCACCCTTACATCCACCTGGTATATATTACCGGTGATGGCTTTAACCTTTATAGCATCTATCTTCACCTTCGGGAACTGGCTGGCGCAGTACATGACAAACCTTGCGTTCTTTTCAGCTTCCATTTCTATATATCTTGATGGAGGTGTTCTCTGCATATGTTTTTTAGCTGATCCTCCTATCCATATTTCACCCAGGTCAGGATGGCTGACCTTGTGCGGATTGATCCATCCATCACCTGCCAGATCGAGGTCTATCCATTTCATATATTCATCATCAGAGAGCCTTCCATCATTATCAGTGTCTGCCATGGTAACGGGCGATCCCCATAATTCGATAAGGTAGGAATAAGCTCCCAGCATATAATAGGTTGCTGCATTTGCCTGACCTGACAGGCCTCCTATAACCGGTGTATAGTTTTTCAGTATATAAGCCCCCTCACTTACTATTTTCGTCTGAACGTCCATATCATGCTGGTATTCATCACTTACACGCCTTGGGAACAATTGTACATATTTGTTTGTTTTCCTCATCTCTTCAAGGCGAGTCTCTGTTTGTTCTCTCAGTTCCTGCTCCTGACTGGCCGATAATCGTGTTGGAGGCGGGGCCTGGAACATTATTAACCTGCCCGTATTGTGATAATGGAAGGATGCCAATATATTGGGATGGTCAAGCTGGAATTCAAATACATTACGTGTTTCTGATTCTGACATAGGATAGGGATTCCCGGCTTCCAGGCTCCATCCGTAAGGGAAATTCCTGTTTGGATCAGGGCCGCCGATATCATCCTCGTTAATTCTTCCGTCACCATCATTATCGAAACCCTCTGATCCAATCCGTGTGAACCTTAAGCCTTCAAATCCATCTTCAGCATCAACAAATCTTCTTCCATCTGCCGACAGCCTCAGTTCCCCTTCAGGATCTTCGCGGTACATGTCGGATAACTCGCCATCCCCATCAACGTCTTCCGTCAGGTCTTCGTCATATAGACCATCCCCGTCGTTATCTTCAGGCCTGTAAGTCTCCCGTGGGTTATTGGGAGTATTCGGATATTCAACATAGGAATTGTTTGCATCTACATTTAATCCGGGCAATATATAAAATGTATATTTATCAACCAGCTCATTTACATAAGGATCATAATCATACCTTGTTAGCAGGTACCATGCAAGGTAAAGAGAGCAGGTTATTCCGTTTACTTCGTTCCCATGTATGGCACCATCCACCCACATAGCTGTTTTTTCAGAATGTTTACCGGTTGATTTGTTAGTTATTGTTAGCAATAACTGGTCCCTGCCCATCATGCTTTTACCTATTGATCCTATATCGCATAAACCGGGGTATTTTTTCTGCAGGTCTTTCATTATACCGGTCCATTCTTCGTAGGTATAGTATTTTTTCCAGTTGATACTGAAATCCAATTCACCATGTTCTCCCCCCGGGCTTTTCTGCATTTTCTTCTGGGAGTAAATAAGCTGTGCAGTAAGAAGGGAGAATATAATTATTAATGTTATCCTGGTATATATATTTTTTGTTTTCATGAGTACCTCCCTTATTTAATATTAATTTCTTTGACCACTGTGCCGCCTTTTAATGATGATACCACTATTTTAAGTGGTGTATTATCCTTAATGGCAATAATCCATTTCACCTCTTTTTTTGCAGGTTTGTTTCTTACTCCGGGGATTTTCTTTGTTCCGCCAAGGCTTCCCAGGCTTACAAAAGGCTGGCCTTCGATAAACTCAATATTATCCCTTTCGGCCACCAGCCAGGCTACATCCTGCCTGTTTCCAGGAAGCTGTTCTCCTTCTGCCAGGTTTGACGCCAGGGCACCGGTGTTTTCAATGACAGCTGTTATTTCAACCAGGTGGTATTTACCTTTTCCTTTTCCCTGCTCAACCCTGAACTCATTGTCATTTCTTTTTACCGTACCTTCATTTGTATTACCGGAAAAAATTATCTGTGATTTAACATCTTTGATAATGATCTCAGGGAGCAGACCAGCCCTGAACAGTTCAAACTGCCAGTGTTTTTCGCAGACATTGAGTAAGGGCTCACCAGGGAATGCATTATTCCTGGCATATAGTGATTTCCAACCACCTGTTTCTCCTTCTCCCAGTTCAGGATGGCTGAACTTTTTCCATTCAACAAAGAGATCCCCGTTATAATTCTCATCCTGGTATTTCAGCAATGCCCTCTCAACAGCGACACGCCTGTTTTCATCATCAGGGATCTTCAGCCCGGGGATATCAGCTTCCGGGTTCCATAATTCAGTGGTTATTGAGTATATTCCATACTGGGCATAGAGCCAGTCGGTAGCCATACCGTAACCGTAACGTTCATCATCTTCCTCATTATAACTCACTCTCCATCCCCTGGGTAATTTATAGCCTCTTGATTTCGAATAACTATCCGCATCGGTTTCAGCAAGCTCCTTCTTATATTGTTCAATTTTATCAGGATGCAGCCAGGCTTCAGGTACCTCTTCACCAATTATTTCAAGATATTTTCTCCCCATAATAAAATCAAAGACGGCAACATCACCGGGATTAAGACTGGGATGGGGGGCTGTTCCCATAGGCCTGTAGGTAAATCCGCCTGAGGTATGATAAAATTGTGCCATAAGAATATTCCTGTAATTGGAAAAAAACTCGGCAATGGCATGTGTTTCGGGGGCTGACAACGGATATTCTCCAGATCCTCCTGAAAAACCATCATCTTTCCACCAGCCCTCGGGGTAGTTCCTGTTAAGGTCGAGGCCTGATTCGGAATCTTCACTCCTTTTACCGTCCTTGTCATTATCAATATCTTCCCTGATAACGGAATACCTCTGCTTATCTGTTTTATCATCGCTGCCGAGTCTTATCATCAGGCGCGGATCATCATCATCAATGATATATCTGCCCTCATCATCCTTATACCTGAATGATGAAATAAACCCATCGCCGTCTATGTCATCAGGTCCGTCCTCGTTTATCTTACCATCTTCATCGTCATCCTTTTCCATGGAGTTATTACGCTGGGCTATTCCTGTTTCAACACTGTTAAACACACCATCGGGATTTATTACAGGGCATATATAAAAGGCTTTGGAATCAATCAGTGCTGTAATGTTTTCATCTTTACCGTATCCTGATACAAGTTTATCAATTATATAAAGACATACTTCAGTACCGGTGTATTCATTGCCGTGAGTTGATCCGCTTATGAAATGACCCGGTTTGCCCTGGTGTATTTTCATGGGAGGAACATTCTGAATATTTTCTTTTCGCTTATTCCTCAGGTCAATGTGCCTGTCTATAGTTGTTCCGGTACTCATATTGGATATTACGAGTACATAAATGGGTCTTCCCATTGTGCTTTTACCTGTTGTCATCAGTTCTGTAATACCAGGGTATGCTTTATTTACCTTTTTCAGGTATTCAGAGGTGCCGGTGTAGCCGTGGTACCGATCAAAACTAATTTGTACATCCTGGGCATTAAGTGTTAGGGTGACCAGGACCAATGCGATAATCATCCCTGTAATTACAGGAATTCCTTTTTCGGATTTTCTTGGCATAATGGATATTTTTCATGGGTTTAAGTCAAATATTAAGAAATTATCAGGAATTATTCTATTGATTCTCCGTATAAAAGAAGATTTTTAACTTTTTTTCACAATAGAACCTTGAACTTATTATTTTTAAATCAAAATTCACGGTTTAAATATCATAATTATGACATCCAAGACTATTTTCTTCTTATTGATATTCTTAATATTAGTCCAATCGGCCGTTTCCCAGCTTCGCCTACCGGCTGTAATATCAGATAACATGGTATTGCAGCGAAACGCTGAAGCCAGGATCTGGGGCTGGGATAATCCAGGTGTACAGGTAAACGTCAGGGCAGGTTGGACACTGGATGAGTTCAAAGCACAAGCAGATGCAAACGGGGAATGGTCGGTGATTTTACCTACAACAATAGCAGGAGGACCTTATAATATTTATATAAAGGGTTCAAATGAAATAGTAGTGAGTAATATATTACTGGGTGATGTGTGGATATGCTCCGGGCAGTCAAACATGGAATACAAAATAAACTGGATGGGAGGATGGGGGAATCCCTGGTTTGAGATGGACAGTATTGACATTGAAAAAAACAAATATCCCTTAATAAGATTATTCCAGCTTGAGAAAAATGCATCGGATACTCCCCTGTCAGACTTTGAGGGAGAATGGATGCCTGTTAATACCGTGACTGTTGCTGAATTCAGTGCAGTTGCTTTCTTTTTTGGAAGGGAGCTTAACCGTAAAATAGGTGTACCTGTAGGACTGGTGTCAACTAACTGGGGAGGTACACCTGCCGAGGCATGGACCAGCCGGGAAAGCCTTGATGGGAATGATGAACTGCAATATTATACTGACAGGGGTTATAGTGATATGCCTGAAGAAAAGAAGCCTTCTCGTTTATATAATGCCATGATACACCCACTGGTAAAAATGGCTATTACAGGTGTTATATGGTACCAGGGTGAGGCCAACAGGAATGATGCCCTGCATTACCGTAAGCTTTTTCCTGCAATGATAAAGGATTGGAGAAAGCAGTTTAATCAGGGGGACTTCCCTTTTTATTATGTTCAGATTGCTCCATATAATTATGATAAACCAATGGGTGGTGCACTGGTGCGGGAAGCTCAGCTGATGACACTTGAATTGCCGGAAACGGGAATGGTTGTAACAACTGACATAGGTGATCCGGAGAATATACACCCGGTAAAAAAGCAGGAGGTGGGCCGTCGACTGGCACGGAATGCTCTTGCATTGCATTATGGAGTAAAGGGACTTACTTATTCGGGTCCTATTTTTGAGAGGATGGAGATAGGAGAAGAGGATTGCCGGCTTCGCCTTTCAGAACAGATGACTGGGAGGTGAATACAGGAGTTAGTAATGATTTATTAAATGAATCTTAATCCAGGTTAATCTCTTCTATCCTGTCTTTAAAAATACTCGATGACCCTGCACCGCAGCTGATGATTGACTTCATTCCCGTATCTACTGTTGTAGACGTGCGTATTGCCTTTCCCTTCAGGACGTGATAAATATTTCCTGATGTGGGATTTGGCCCCGTTGGTACAAAAACAGTCAGAAAATCGCTGTCTTCATGGTCATCAGTAATGAAACCCGTCATGAGCGTACCTGAGTTGAAGATATCAACCAGTACAACTTCCCTGAAGAATGACTTTTGTTTACCGAAAAACTGCATGACGGTCTCCCTTGCAAGTTTATAACCCGGGATTTTCGTCAAGTACTGCTCCTCGAGGACAGTCCTGAAAAACTTTCCTATCCTTGTTTGTATGAAAAGACCAAGTAGGAAGAATAATAATATTATGGCAATAACTGCTATTATGTATAATGCAACAATCATGAGTACTGACTCAGTATTAATAAGATTCACCAGAGGTTCCAGGTACTTTTGTATCAGGTTTATTATCCAACGAAAGAAAATAATGATCAGTACAAGTGGTAATATAGCAACCAGTCCACCAAGCGCCGTTGTACGGAAAAATTTCCGTAATCTTATGAAAAATGGAGTTTTCATGGTCATTCTGTTTTATTATTCTATTGCGAATTTAAGGAAAAAGTAATTTGTTACACTGACGCGGATCGTAATTTGCGTGCCTTGCCCGCCTAATTAACCAGAATCCGCCAGGCAATGCAGCTCTACCTTTTAAACTTCATAAACTTTAACCTTATCAACTCTTTTTGTCGTTCGTCGTTCGTCGTTTGTATGTTTTTATCCTTCATTCACCGATTTTTCATTTCACCGGTTGCCTGCTGTAATTATGTTTGAATCAAAAACCCACATCATGAAAACTAAAAATATAAAAAACTACCGCAGGCGTTTTTCCCGCCAGATGACGGTTTTGTTTTTCAAAATATGGCAGATAAATTTTTCCGGGAGGAATAATATATTCTGGTTTAGAACTCTCAGAAACCAGCTGGAAGCAAAAAAGAAACGCAATGAAATGGAGAAAAATGGTTTGGCAGTGCCTCCTGTAATGATATTCAGTATCACCAACAGGTGTAATCTTAACTGTGAAGGATGCTACGCTCATGCCCAGAAAAGAAATATCAATAATGAATTATCATCTGATCGTATCAAAAAACTTTTTTCAGAAGCATCGGATCTGGGGACAGGCATAATATTACTGGCAGGCGGAGAACCATTGATGAGGAAGGATATAATGGAAGCAGCTGCAGCTCAGAAGAACACTATATTCCCTGTATTTACAAATGGATTATTACTTCAGAATGGTTATATGGACTTATTCAGCAAGAACAGAAACCTTATACCTGTTCTCAGTCTCGAAGGCGATATTATCAGAACAGATAAACGCAGGGGCAGCGGTGTATATGGGAAAGTGATCAATGCTGCTTCAGAGATGAATAAGCAAAGAATGTTTTATGGAATTTCTATTACCCTGAACAGAAATAATTTCGAAGAAGTCATGAGCCCTGAGTTCATTAACGATTATTATGAACTTGGATGCCGGTTATTCTTCTTTGTGGAGTATGTTCCAATAGCTAACGGGGATAGCAATAACTGCCTGAGTGATGTACAGAAATCAAGGATGTCATCAAGGTTAACCAATCTCAGACTTGTGTTTTCTTCGTTATTCATAGCCTTGCCGGGGGATGAAGACCAGTATGGAGGGTGCCTGGCAGCGGGACGGGGATTTGTTCATGTTAGTTCTACAGGAGATCTTGAGCCATGCAATTTTGCGTCATGGTCAGATGTAAACCTTGCCAGGAAGAGTCTCATTGAAGGTCTGAAATCTGAATTTCTAAAGGATATTCGTGCTGAGCATTCAAACCTTAAGGAATCAGCAGGAGGCTGTACCCTCTGGGGAAACAGGGAATGGACTGAACATATGTTGAATAAAACAAGAGAGAAAAGGTTAGAACCTGTTCATGAACAAAAACCATCCAGGATAATAGCCTGATAATAATTAAATAAAATATCTTATCTTTTGAAAGTAGATTTTTCAAAGGAAAGGTAATCATGCAAAATCTTAATAATAAAAATTCTAACAGCGCGGGTTGTCCTACAATATTTATCGTTTCAGGCGGAAAGGGTCTTTCAGGAATTAATGTAGTAAGGTCGGTTCTTATACAGTTTCCTGAATATAAATGCCCGATAAAGCTGGTGCCGGATGTTATCAGCAGGGAGATAATTCTTGAAACAGCCCAGAGGGCAAAGACAAAAAAAAGTGTTATTGTACATACTATGGTTGACCCGGTTATGCGCAGGGAGGTGATCAGAATATGTGATGAGCTTGGAGTTCCGAATTTTGACATTGTAGGTGGCCTTTCTGATTACCTCTCTGATTCTCTTGGTACACAGCCAATAAGTAAGCCGGGGTTATACAGGCGGAGTAATATTGAATACTTCAGAAGGGTTGAGGCCATTGAATTCACCGTGAAACATGACGACGGTCTCAATGTACACAGGCTTTCAAGGGCTGACATAATCCTTGTCGGAGTTTCAAGAACAGGTAAGACACCCTTAAGCATTTACCTTGGCATGTTCGGATGGAAGGTAGCCAACATACCTATTATTCCAGGACACGAGCCACCGGAAGAGTTGTTTGCAGTTGATTCGCGAAGGGTATTCGGGTTAACCACAATAACAAATTATCTTATAACACAGCGCACAAACAGGGTCAGGGAAATGGGCCTTGGATCAGATCATGACTATGTTAACCCGAGAAAGGTGAGGATGGAGCTCGACTATGCAAATACAATATTCAACAGGGGCGGGTTTCATATACTGAAAGTAACCCACCGCCCCATTGAAACAAATGCCAACGAAATAATCTCTATCCTTGACGAGCACTTTGGACATGATAAGATACGCGTGTCACCCTGATATTTTAATACAATAACTTTCCCCTCCTTGAATTTTCTTTGAAAATTTAAGGAGGGGTGCTCTTATCCGAGTATGCTTAATAGCATGCGAGGATCAAGGGCGGGGTGGTTTAGGTTAATATTACCTCCACTCCGGGAACCTCCCTGGCGTGGTTGGTGCGCCCAGCTCATCCAGCTTCCCGTCAAAAGCTTCAAACTCATTTACAAGGGCCTTGATCTTAGCATATACAGGCTCGAATTCTTCAACTGCTATCTCGTAGCTTTTTCTTGCTGTTCCTGTTATGTTGGATGTTGATCCTGAAACACTGTAAACGGCCGTTCTTACGCGGCTGCGCAGTGAAGATACAGGATCAAGGTCAAGCCTGCTGTAGTCGCGGTCACCATTTAGGGCTGCTTCCTGTTCTTCAAGTTTTTTCTCAAGGTCCAGTATCTCGTTCATAAGGTCTATTGCCTGCTGTCCGCTGAAAGCTTTTGTGGCTGCTTTGTAAGGAGCTATCTTCCCGCTCATCTCGCTCAGTGCTGATGATGCTGCCCTTACTGCATTATCAAGCTTCAGTCCCTTAAGTTTGAAATCGCGCATCGCATCCCTGTTCATGGCCGGTATTGTCCGGTTATTGAGCTCAAGCACCGAAAGCTCAGCCGGACCTGCCAGTTCGCTGATCTGCCCTTTGGTATTCTGCGACATGCTGACATAATATTTGCCAGGCAGAACAAATACATTCGATGATGGCAATCCGTCTGTAGCTGATGCCTGGTTTTCCCTGACAGAAAGATCGGCAGGATACATAAGATCCCAAATAATCTTATTCAGACCTTTCCTGACCGGACTCCTGAGTTCCCTTATAAAATTACCATCTTCATCAGTAATTGTAAATATAAGATAGGAGGGCAGTTCATCCTGTTCAGCCTTTAACTCTTCGAGTGTAGGGTAGGGAATATCTTTCTTCTCCTTGAAGGCTTCTGCTTCCCTTTTCTCCCTTTCTTTTTCCAGTGTGATAACACCTTCTTTTACCCAATATGTCAAAATAGCTCCCCTTTCAGGATTTGGGGCACTGAAATAATCTTCTCCCTGGAATCCTTTCTCCTTGCTTCCCAGTCCACCAAGGGGCCTCCATGTATTAAAGATAAGGGCCTCTTTTACTGGGAAAATATGTGCGGGTTTTTCAATTGTTTCTGCACTGATATCCCTCATTGGAGCATAGTTGTCAAGTATGTAAAATCCCCTGCCAAAGCTGGCCAGGACCAGGTCGTTTTCCCTTTCCTGTATGGCCATATCCCTTATATTTATAGTTGGGATACCGGCTTTTAGCTGCTTCCAGTTCTTACCCCCGTCGAAGCTCGCAAACACACCGTATTCCGTTCCTGCAAAGAGGAGATCCTTATCAACGTGGTCCTGTTCAAGGGCATATACGGCTCCTTCAGGCAAATTCCCACTTATATTTGTCCATGTTCTGCCCTTATCATCACTTCGGCAAACATAAGGAGTAAAATCACCGCTCTTATGATTATTGAATGCGGCAAAAACAACGTTTTCATCATGCTTTGAAGCAATAAGGTCATAAACATATGTGTATTCAGGTACTCCCGGGAACCGGTTTATTTTGAACCAGGTTTCCCCACCGTCGTCTGTTACACTTATCTGGCCATCATCAGTGCCGGCATAGATAAGACCTTCCTTTATTCTTGACTCATCAATGGAAACGATGGCCCCGTACCTTGATGTTGAACCATTCTTTGCCACTGCATCCATGGGCCATACCTGGCCCATTACAGGCCATTTGTTACGGTCGATATTCCTGTCGAGATCATCACTTATCACTTCCCATGAGTCGCCACGGTCGGAGCTCCTGAAAAGCTTATTAGATCCAAAATACAGTGTTTTATGGTTATTCGGGCTGATCATCAGGGGAGAATCCCAGTTAAAATTATACTCTTTTTCTCCCTTACCGGGTTGCGGTACAATATCAACCGCTTCACCGCTTTGCTTGTCGAACCTTACCAGGTTGCCATACTGTGATTGTGCATAAACGATATTCGGGTCTTCAGGGTCAGGAACCGATTCAAAACCGTCACCTGTAACCGTCACTATCCAGTCTGAAGATACTATACCATGGTCGCTGAGTGTCTGCGACGGACCAACCATTGAATAGTTATCCTGTGTGCCACCCATTATATTATAAAAGGGAAAATCATTATCCACGCTCACTTTATAGAATTGTGTAACCGGAAGATTGGTAAAGAACCTCCAGTTCTCACCACGGTCGGACGATTCGTATAAGCCACCGTCACTGCCTTCCATTACGTGAAGTGGATCATCAGGGTCTATCCACAGGCAGTGGTTATCCCAGTGCTTGCTCTTTTCTCCTCTCTGGGTGAATGTTTTTCCACCGTCGGTAGTCACCTGTGTGAATGCATCCATAAGATACACCCTGTTTTCATCCACAGGATCTGCAATTACTTCCTGGTAATAATTTCCGCTGGTTGATGTGCTGCTCATTTTTTCCCAGGAGGCGCCCCTGTTTGTTGAACGGTAAAAACCTCCCTGCCTGTCCTTGGCTTCAACAACAGCGTATAATATCTCCGGGTTGGCAGGTGAAATGTCCATGCCTATTCTGCCCTTATCGCCACCGGGCAGACCTTTATTTATTTCTTTCCATGTTTTACCAGCGTCGGCTGACTTATATATCCCCGATTCAGGACCACCGCCGAGGTATGTCCATTGCCTTCTTCTTCTCTGGTGGGCTGTGGCGTAAAGCACATCAGGATCGCGCGGATCCATATGTATCTCGTTGAAACCTGTATGTTCACTAACCTCCAGGATTTTTTCCCATGTTTCCCCGCCATCAGTTGTTTTGTATATACCACGGTCGCCACCGGCGCTCCACACCGGACCGTATGCAGCAACATATACCACGTTAGTATTGCGGGGGTCAATGGCTATCATACCGATATGTTCTGATTTCTCCAGCCCTAATTTTTCCCAGCTGCTGCCACCATCGATTGATTTATAGAGGCCGTCGCCATATGACACTGATCTCTGGTTATTGTTCTCTCCTGTCCCCACCCATATAACGTTATGGTTACAGGGATCCATTGCCAGGCAGCCAATTGAAAATGAGCCCTGGTCATCGAATATTGGTTCGAAGGTCACTCCCCCGTTTGTTGTTTTCCATACACCTCCGGCAGATGCCGCAACATAAAATTCAGAATGATCGTCAGGGTTAACGGCCAGGTCGGACAACCTGCCCGAGGTCAGTGCCGGGCCTATGCTTCTCAGTTTAAAAACATTAAGTGATACATCCGCAAGCGGGTCAGATGCATCCTCTTTATCTGTCTTACGCTGAGCCTGCATATCAGGTATGATCATCATCACTGCCACCAGGCCGATGATTATTTTCACGGTAAAGCTTTTCATAGAATTAGATTTTTAGTTTTGGAACACTAAGATAAAGAAAGTTTCCAAAAGCTCCCCCTTTTAACCGGAGCGAACCGACCGAAGGGAGCTCATGACCGGAGGGAATAACATTGCGGAGCTCGGCGACCGAAGGAAGCCAACGGGGTTAGGGGGATGTCAGGGCAGGGAGCATGGGGCATGGAGCAGGGATTAAAGGGAGTTGAGGGGGTTGAGAAGGTTGAGAAGGTTGAGAATGGTTGAGTTATAATTTTCCCATCCTACGTCCACCATAGCCCCGAGAATTCGGGGCGAAGGCGAGCTATGTGCAGGTTAAATGCCTTAGCACGAAGGTTGATTAAACGTTTCAATAATCACTTTCCTCTGGGCAACCCAGCCCTTTGAATCGGAAACCATAAGTATATAAACACCCGTGGTAATATCCGAGACATCCAGTGTTAGGTTGCCTCTTAATATGGTTTCCATTATTTTCCTGCCATTCATGTCCAGCAGGACCACTGACAGATCAGGCGGTGAATCAGCAGACAACCTGAGGTATTGGCTTGCAGGATTTGGATATACCCTGATATTGTAAAGATCATGAATGTTGGTTATGTACGGCATGAAATCATCTATGCCTGTGAACGGTTCCGTAGTGACGGTATCCATATCGGTGATATATATCTGGTCAAACAGCAGGTGAGCCAGGCCAAGATCATGTTCCTCGGGAACAATTTCCAGCCTGTCAATATCCGACCAGTCAAATTCACCACGAGGGTCGTACCATTCATTATACCAGGCTCCTTTCTCCGTCATATTTTTTAACGGGATATGCAGGTGATGCCATTGATTATCGAAACTTACCATGCTGTTATTTACAGTGATCCCCATTCTCCAGGGAAGGTCATCGGGACTATCGGTCTTGGTATCGAGGAAACGTACATCGAAAGATATTTGTGGAGAGTTACCCCTTACCACAAAATCCAAGGCATAATCTTCATCAACCAGGCGTGACAGGTCCCTGTCGGGTTGGAAATCAAGGACAATGGCCTGGTACTGGCTGGCCCCTGTCCAGTGGATGCAGTATTTACCGTTGTTTGGATACAGGCTGTAAAAGTAATCAAGTGTTCCATCGGTGTAGGAAGCTTCATTGACGAAGGAGGACAGGTAATCGTCATATATGACAAGGCCCGTTGAGTCAGGTCTCGGCACATATTCTGTCTGCTCGGGTATATTCAGGCCCAGGGCTTCAAGCAGCGGGATATTCAGGTCATGTTCAAACAGGCCGTTGCTGTTTTCCTCGAACAGGCCGAAGCCACCATGGTAGTCCCACATGGTCCATGCTAAATCCATGGCATCAAGGTAATGCGCAACGGTGTCGTACCATCTGACCCGGTCTGTCTCATCACTTGTAAGCTGGTACACTCCGAATTCGCCACAAAAGATAGGTACCTGTCTCTGATCCCTGAACTGGACGGCTATGTCTATCAGCTCCCTTACTCTGGAGGCTGTCCCATCAGTGGGGTAATTAGCGTAAAGGCCTTCCACCCAGGTGCCTTCAAAAAGGGGAGGCATTGAAGGCATTGTAGCTTCATCATAAGGGAAGGGAATATGTTCTATATCAACCATTGACGGTGTGTTCCATGAAGCCCCCTGGTGCGTAAAAAGAAAAGGGTCATAGAAATGGAATGTATATATCAGTTTATCATCATCGTAGGCAGGCATGGCGGCCAGGTTGTTATAACTGTTCCAACCGGCAGGTCCGACTACTATATAATGAGTGTTATCATGTTCCCTTATGGTTTCTATCACACTTTGTTGTATGTTATTCCACAGTTCATCAGCAATACCGTGAGGCTCATTCAGCACTTCGTAATAAATATATTCTGACCGGTCAGCAAATTCTGCTGCCATCTGTTCCCATACTTTGTTTAATATGGTTCCTACTCCGGGATCGGTATCTTCAGAAGGGCTGAAAGTATGGTTATCCAGGATAAGGTGTATCTGTAATTCTTCCGCCCAGTCCGCCACCTCAAGAAGGTTTTCAATAAATATATCATCAAGAATATAATCAGGTGCGCCATCCGTCATATAATGCAGGTTTATAGGCAGGCGTATTACATCGAAACCAAGACTCTGAATATTGATAAAGTCCTGCTTTGAATATTTTTTGTAATGCACTTTTCTGGCACTGCCGGCCTGGTACCAGCCGGTAAGGTTTACCCCTTTGGAAAAAGGGGTCTCCTTGCAAAAGGGGGTCTCCTGTGCACGTGCACCGCCCATGATCATTATAAATACCAGCATCCAGAAAAGTCTTTTCAACAGGAAATTAATCATAATAATATTTTGTGATTTTGCAACACTAAGATAGATAAAGTTTCCAAAGGCTCCCCCTTTTAACCGGAGCGAACCGACCGAAGGGAGCTCATGACCGGAGGGAATAACATTGCGGAGCTCGGCGACCGAAGGAAGCCAACGGGGTTAGGGGGATGTAAAAGCAGGGAGCATGGGGCATGGAGCAAGGATGATGCGTTTGAATTAAGAACACCGAATATCGAATTATGATTTAAGAATTTAAAAAATCTGCATTCGAAATTCTTCATTCGATATTCTACATTCAAACCTGCATTTACTATTCATATTATGAAAATCAATGCAGTCACTTTATTAACTTAAGGGCTTCCTCCATATACAGATCCCTTCCCTTCATAAAATCATCATATGTTTCTTCAATGAATATATCAGGCATGATAGGTTGTGTTTTATCCATTTCAACAGCTGTGGAGTAGTTACTGTTTCCGTAATACACCATTATACCTGAGTTATCCAGGGTGGTATGCTGGACATTGGTGCACCTGTAATTCCCGGCGCTGGGTGTGCCTATTATGGTGGCCAGTTTATGGTATTTAATGTGAGAGCAGAAATGTCCGTTGGTTGAAAAGCATCGGTTATCCATAAAAACAATAAGATTGCCCCTGAAGTTGTTTTCAGCCATGGGAACCGGATTAAGGAGGGATTCATACCTGTGTGCTTCTTTGAAATATGGCAGTGGTTCGTGCTCAAGGTAAGAAAAGAGGGCTGCGGCACAGTATGGATCCCCTCCGTCATTTCCGCGAAGATCAATTATAAGGTTTTTTGTATTATGTTTTTTTATTTCCCTGAAGCAACTGTCAATGAAGTTGTTAAAATAATCCCTTTCATCGTAATAGATAAAGGTATTGATTGTCAGGAGAGCATTCTTCTCATCATCAATAAATTCCATTTTTAATTCGGGTGTATCAAAATTACTGAAGACAATATCCCTGACTTCTTTTTCAGTAGCCGGTTCCAGTGTTTTGGTTATTTTCTTTTTTCCCCCCGGCAGGCTGTATGTTACCGTATATTCATCAGGGAACCCGAATCTGCGCACATAGATCATAGGAAACCTTCTGGCTACCATAACTATTTTACCGTGTATTCGCATTCCTTCGGAATAATAGTTATCTATCATTTCGTCTGTGATGTTTTTTACTGGCACATTATTGACTTCATGAATAATACTTCCCCGGGGTAACTGTTCTGATTCAGTGTATGAACCATCTGCTACTATTATATCTTCAACAAATTTTATCTGGACCGGAAAAAATTTATCATTACCTGATCTCCAGTATTCACCGGGCATCCAGATATTGGTATGACCATTTCCAATTGCGGCAATTATGGGAGTCATGAGTTTAAAGAACCCGTTCATGGGCAGCGAGTCGGTAATTCTTGCATACTGATTGTCAAAGAGCCTGTCCATTTCCTCTTCGGGAGTATAATCATACAGGTTAACCTGGTTTTCTTCGATTATCTTGCGAAACTGAAAAAAATCTGCCTGCATTTCATCAGGGCTGAGAATACGAATATTTGTCTGTGCTGAAATGGTAAGACTTATTAATCCGGCACTAAGAATTATGGTCAGGGTTTTCATGTATATGGCTTTTCCTGGAATGATATAAAAGGAGCAACAATTTACACATAAATTAATTTGTTTTCAATTTATTATTCGACCGCGCTGCGGTCGTAGGTATGGGGGTGTCCTGGCTTTACAATTATTTGACGCCTACGGCGTCAGGATTTCGTAAGAGTACATAAATGTCGACCCCTTTATAGGGGTCATATAATTGCAGACAGTACCTGAGAGTTAACCAACGACCCCGTAGGGGTCATATAATTGTAGACAGTACATTAAAAAATAACAAACGACCCCAGCGGGGTCGTATATTATATGGGGAATTATAAATCATATTAAATTTGAATACGATGCAAATTTCCATTATTTTTGCCGCACAAATTCCGGCCCCATTTTATCCGCCAAAGCCTTGGCGAAGGCGGAAGTTCAAGGGATTGATGACTTGTATGAATAAAATGGAGCATAAGTAGTTGGCCCCATAGTTCAAGGGATAGAACAGAAGTTTCCTAAACTTCAGATTCAGGTTCGAGTCCTGGTGGGGCTACAAGAAAAACCCCTTATGTAATTGTACATAAGGGGTTTAATATTTTATGTACCCCAATATTGTACCCCATTTATGTATTCAGAAAAATTATATTGGATGATTAATGGTCAATTTATGACGGAAGCTGAATTGTCGGTCTGCTACCCCGACAACAAAGAAACGCAACAGACATAAATACAGTTTAAATTGGATTTGCTGATTTGTTATCGGCTGGTGTTTTAATCTTCTATTCCGTTTCTTCTGATTCTAATTCTTTTGGTTCAGGTTCTCCTTCACCCTTCTCAACTTCTTTTTCAGGCTCAGGCTTAGTAATATAAGCAGTAAATGAGATCTTCCATTTCCCTTCAATCTTTTCCCAAAAAGTAATTTCAATATTATCCATTCCACCTGGTTCACCTTCATAAGTCCATTTCCAAATGTTATCACATATGAGCCAGGCACTACCATCGGTTACTTTTAAAATTACATTTTCTTTAAAATTTTTTGGGTTTTCAACAGACCAACCACTTTCTTCCCAACTTTTAAATAAAGCTTTGATTTCATTCCATCCAGCATAAATGGTATAGTCATTTTCACGTGTTTGAAGCCTGGTATCCAGATTATCCTGAACATGAACAGCAAGTAATCGTTCCATATCCATTGCAGCAGCAGCATCTCCTTCCTCTTGGATTACAGCCATAATAGCTTCCTTTTCTTTTTCAATGTCAATTTTTTCCTGACAGGCAGTTCCTGCCAATAGAATAATGGCAAATAATGTCAATAAAGTCTTTTTCATGATTAGTTGTTTAAGGTTAGTATTGCTTGAATGATAAAACATATTTCTATTTAACTTGCCGATAACGGTCAGCCTTAAGTTTGTAATTGTATTATTATTTGTTCCTTAAAAGTGAAAAGGAAACGGGTGATCTGAAACGGTCAATAGAAATAATGTTCTTAATACCGCATTAGTCCCATTTCCTTTTCTTCACTTGCAACGACCTAATTGGAATAATAGGCTTCCAGGCCTCTTTAAGGCGATAGAAATGCAAGTCTTTTAAAAACAACTAATATCAAATTTATGAGAAATTATTCAGAATCACTTGGCTTGGACATATCAAAATCTCATTTTGATGCTGTTCTTCATCAAAAGAAACTTCACCGGCAGTTTGATAATAATCAATCCGGGTTTAAAGCATTAAACAGATGGATAAAAGATCTAAATTATTCATGGAAAGATATTCTTGTTTGCTTTGAGAACACGGGTTATTATTCACTGGATATTGCTTACTTTTTGTCAAACCATGACATTGAAAGGAACTACCGTTTGTGTACCAGTGTAAAGGGGATAGGGCCAGTACTGGCAACAGAGTTGATATTACATACTCACAATTTTACATGTTTTAATTCCTGGAGAAAGTTTGCTGCTTACAGCGGAACAGTACCATATCCTTACCAGTCAGGATCCAGTATTAACTGGAGGGCAAAGATCCATCCCTTTTGTGATAAAAGACTGAAAAGCCTGTTAACAATGGGAGCTATTTGCGCTATGAAACTTAAACAATACTATAAAAAGAGAATAGAGGAAGGTAAGCCTAAAATGAGCGTAATAAATATTATTCGTAATAAGTTGATAGCAAGGGTTTTTGCTGTGATAAAAAGAGGAACTCCATATGTTATGTTGGACAAATATGCAGCTTAATTAAAAATTTGGAATTTATCTTGGATAGCGGTATGTTTTGTGCCGCTTTCCAGGTATTTTATT
>Ga0307430_1000057_pt1 | contig 97333 bp, 104 predicted proteins | sample SalMarWE160130MG_FD_202159 | JGI IMG/M metagenome (GOLD analysis project Ga0307430, IMG submission 202159) | Salt marsh sediment microbial communities from the Plum Island Ecosystem LTER, Massachusetts, United States - WE1603-130 | ecosystem: Environmental > Aquatic > Marine > Intertidal zone >... | reverse complement strand
CCCCTACGAGGGGGGAAGTACCCCCCCTACCTCCCCCCTACAGGGGGGACAGAGGGGGGTGAGTGGCGAACAAGCACTCGCGATGTTCCATCGCTGGCCGGTGCGTCGCCCGCGCCCTTACCGCCGTCGCCTCCCGCCCACTGAGTTGCTCGTCACGGGCCAGCGCGTGCTGGATGCTTTTTTCCCGCTGGCGAAGGGAGGCGCGGCGGCTATCCCGGGGGGATTCGGAGCCGGGAAGACGGTCTGCCAGCACCAGATCGCCAAGTGGAGCGACGCGGACGTAGTCGTCTTCGTGGGATGTGGGGAGAGGGGCAACGAAATGACCGAGGTGCTGCAGGAATTCCCCCACCTCACCGACCCGCGCAGCGGCCACCCGCTGATGGAGCGCACAATCCTCATCGCCAATACCTCCAACATGCCCGTCGCCGCCCGCGAAGCCAGTATCTACACCGGCATCACGCTGGCCGAGTATTACCGCGACATGGGCTACCACGTGGCGCTGATGGCCGATTCCACCTCGCGCTGGGCCGAGGCGCTGCGCGAAATCTCCGGCCGCCTGGAGGAGATGCCCGCTGAGGAGGGCTACCCGGCCTACCTGGCCGCCCGCCTGGCGGAGTTCTACGAACGGGCCGGCCGCGTGACCACGCTCAACGGCGGCTCTGGCTCGGTCAGTGTCATCGGCGCGGTCAGCCCGCCCGGCGGCGACTTCTCCGAGCCAGTCACGCAACACACCAGCCGCTTCATCCGTTGCTTCTGGGCGCTGGATAAGGCTCTGGCTTCAGCACGCCACTTCCCGGCGATCAATTGGCTCGAGAGTTACAGCGAATACGTGGACGAGGTGGCCGGCTGGTGGCGAGAGCAGGGTATTACCTCCCCCCTGGGTTCGGGGGGGACTGAGGGGGAGCTCGATTGGCACGCGCTGCGCGAGCAGGCATTGGGTATCCTCCAGCGCGAGAGTCACCTGCAACAGATCGTCAAACTGGTCGGCCCTGACGCGCTGCCCGACGACCAGCGCCTGACCCTGGAGACGGCCCGCCTGTTACGTGAAGGCTTCTTGCAGCAGAACGCCCTCGACGAGGTGGACTCTTATGCGACCATTGAGAAACAGCTGCGCATGCTCCAGATCATCCTCCACTTCCACGAGCGCGCTGAGAGCATCATCGCCAAGGGCTGCCCCATCATCGTGATCCACGATCTCCCAATCGTGAACACCCTGGTGCGGATGAAGACCACTGTGCCCAATGAGCAGGTGGAGCAGATAGACGAGATTTGGAAAGCGTTGGACGAGCAGATGGACGAAGTGAAGAAGGATTACCAGTAGGCAAGGAGCAGAAGGCAGGAGGCAAGAGGCAAGAGGCAGGAAGCAAGAGGCAGGAAGCAAGAGGTAGGAGATGGAGATAGCAGAATTCGGGGGACAAGAGGTCGCGGGAGTGGCCCGCGTTGAAGGCCCTATCGTCGTCGTCGCAGGAATCGGTAACGTCGGCTACGACGAGGTGGCCGAGGTCGTAGACTCGCAGGGGCGGCTTCGCCGGGGGCGGGTGCTGGAGGTCGGCGAAGGGGTCGCCGTCGTCGAGGTCTTCGCCGGCACTACTGGCCTCTCCATCAAGGGTACGCACGTCCGCTTCCTGGGCCGGTCAATGCGCCTGCCCGTATCCACGGAGATGCTGGGCCGCGTCTTCGACGGCCTGGGCGCGCCTATTGATGGCGGGCCGGAGCCGCTGGCCGAGTGCCGGGCCGACGTCAACGGCCAACCGATCAACCCCACCGCCCGCATCTATCCCCGCGATTACATTCAGACCGGCATCTCGGCCCTGGACGGGATGAACACGCTGGTGCTCGGCCAGAAGTTGCCCCTCTTCTCCGGCAGCGGCCTGCCCCACGACCAGTTGGCCGCGCAGATCGTGCGCCAGGCCGCCCTCCCCCTCAGTGTAGAGGGGGCGGAGGACTCCCCCCCTATGGGGGGGGCTGGGGGGGGGGGACGTTTCGCTATCGTCTTCGCCGCCATGGGCGTCAGGCATGATGTGGCCGAGTTCTTCCGCGAATCCTTCGCCGCCAGCGGCGCGCTGACCCGCGTGGCGATGTTCCTCAACCTGGCCGACGACCCGCCCATCGAACGGCTGGTGACGCCGCGGGCCGCGCTGACGCTGGCCGAGTTTCTGGCCTTCGAACAGAACATGCACGTCCTCGTCATCCTCACCGACATGACCAACTACTGCGAGGCACTGCGGCAGATTTCCAACATCCGGGGCGAGGTGCCCAGCCGCAAGGGCTACCCGGGCTACCTCTACAGCGACCTGGCTTCAATCTACGAGCGCACGGGGCGCATCGGGGGCAGCAGCGGCTCCATCACCCAGTTGCCCATCCTGACCATGCCCAACGACGACATCACCCACCCCGTGCCCGACCTGACCGGCTACATCACCGAGGGGCAGATTGTGCTCAGCCGGGAACTGTTCCAGCGAGGCATCTACCCACCCATCTCCGTTCTCCCCTCCCTCTCGCGGCTGATGAAGGACGGCATCGGGGAGGGGCACACGCGGGCCGACCACGCGCACCTGTCGGCGCAACTCTACGCTTCCTACGCCCACGTGCAGGACGTGCGTGCGCTGGCCTCAGTCATCGGCGAGGAGGAGTTGACCTCGGTTGACCAGCGTTACCTGAAGTTCGGCCACGCCTTCGAGCGTGGGTTCGTCAGGCAGGGCGCGACGGAAAATCGCACCGTCGAGGAGACACTGGACATTGGCTGGCAGGGGCTCTCGATCCTGCCCCGCGAGGAACTCACCCGCGTCAGTGAAAAGGAAATCGCGCAATACCACGGAAGGAGTTAGGACGCAGATTCTCGCAGATAAAGAAGAAAAATCAGCGTTCATCAGCGTTCATCTGCGTCCCTGAGAATAGAGAATGGCACGGCTACGCGTCGCTCCCACGCACAGCAACCTGATTCGTATACGCGAGTCACTGGAACTGGCGCGCGAGGGGTACGAGATTCTGGACAAGAAACGCGAGGTGCTGACCACCGAACTGATGCACGTGGCCCACGATGCTGTAGCGCTTCAGGAGCAGGTATGGAAACTGCTCGCGGAGGCCTACCATGCACTGGAGATGGCACGGCTCTCAATGGGCAGGGAGCGCCTGGAGTGGGCGGCGCTCTCCGTGAACGAGACTGTCGAGGTGGAAGTGAAGCCACACAGCGTGATGGGAGTGGTGATACCCACCGTCGAGGCTCACGGCGCGCCGCCGGAGATGCCCTACGGCCTCGGCGACACCACCGGAACGCTGGATGAGGCCGTCGCCCGCTTCCGTAGCGTCCTGGCCGAGATTCCTGTGCTCGCCGAGACGATGACGGCCGTCTGGCGGCTGGCACGGGAGTTACAGAAGACTCAACGGCGCGTCAACGCGCTGCAATACATCTTCATCCCCCAGTACGAGGAGACAGTCGCATTCATTGAGAGCGCACTGGAGGAGCGGGAGCGCGAGGAGACCTTCCGGCTCAAGCGCATCAAATCACGGGTCGCCCAGCCGGCGATAGGCCCTGCGATGCGTGAGTATGCGCAGCCCTACCGCGACATCGGCGGTGGTAAGTCACCTATATACCGCGATATTGGGGGCGGCAAGGTGACATCACGCGAGTTCGGTTAGAAAAACTTCAGAAACCAGGTTTTTTCCGAAAAACCTGGTTTCTTGCAAGGAGGCTGCTGATGGAAGTAGAGAGCCCTTTCACACACATCCTGGTCCCCACAGACGGATCAGAGACCTCGATCAACGCCGGCCGGCTGGCGATCCAGGTAGCCGCCACACACGGCGTGCCGATCACGTTCGTGTACGTGGTGGACAGCGCCATTGTGGATGAGATCGCGGGGGCCACCTCGAAGACCACGGAGATGGTACACCGGGAATTGGAGGCCAAAGGACGGCGCTACCTGGATTACCTTTCCCGCCTGGCCCGGGACAGAGACCTACAGGCCAATCAGGTAGTCCGGAACGGCATCCCGCACAGCGAGATCGCCAATCTGGCGCGCGAGCGGGGTATAGACCTGATCGTCATCGGCCAGGTAGGCCGCCACGGGCCACGGCGCGTCCTCATTGGCAGCGTGGCCGAGCGGGTGATCGAATACGCCCCCTGTCCCGTCCTCGTCGTCAGGCACACCCCCGCCAGACGCCGACCAACCAACTAACCGCCTCCAACTACCCAACTTCCCCACCCTGCGGTATAATTCCTTTGACTTTGTTCCCCTCCCTCAATCCCCCCATAGGAGGAATGAGGGTGGGGGCCTATATATGATGTGGAGGCGAAACGATGACCAATAACAAACTCCAGGCCGGGGGTCTGATCCAGAATGATCACCTGGCTATGATTGGCATAATGGACATCCCATCACACCCAGGCGTGGGCGGCCGGCTCTTCTCTGCGTTGAGCGACCAGGGAATCAACATCGAACTGATTGTGCACCTGATTGATCTGGAGGAAAGGGACCACATCGTCCTGTGTGTGGATCGGGATGACCTGAATGAGGCATTGGCAGTGGTCGAGCGCCTGCGAGAGGAGATCGGGGGGAAATCTATTACCAGTGATCCTGAGATGGCGTCAGTGAGCCTTTTTGGCCTGGATTTCCGCGAACAGCGCGGCATCGCCAGCCGGATGTGCAAGACATTGGGTGATCGTAACATCAACATCCATGCCATCAGTACCTCCCTCTCGACCATCACTTGTGTGGTTGAGGCTCAGCGTCTGGACGAAACCGTCCAGGCGTTGCGCGATGCATTCACGCTGCCCTGACGGGAACGCTATGAGCGTACAACCTGTGGTGAGCGGACTTGAACCACAACCCAACCTTGGCACCATCGTGCGCATCATCGGCCCGGTGGTAGACGTCTCTTTTGCGGGTGATGAATTGCCACCCCTGTTGAGTGCACTGATCGTTCGCAACGGCCAACACAATGTCACCATTGAGGTTCTGGAACACCTCGACCGTCGCACGGTGCGCGGCATTGCGATGGAATCAACAGCCGGGCTGCGGCGCAGTATGACGGTTGAGGACACCGGCGCTCAGATACGGGTGCCGGTGGGGAGAGAGACACTGGGGCGCGTGTTCAACGTGCTGGGACAGCCCATAGACGAAGGGCCACCCCTGGGCGAGGTGCAGATACACAGCATCCACCAACTGTCTCCCCCTTTCGTCCAGCAGCAGCCCTCGACGGAGATCTTCGTCACCGGGCTGAAGGTCATTGATTTGTTAGCCCCTTACGTGCGCGGCGGCAAAATCGGCCTGCTGGGCGGCGCCGGGGTAGGCAAGACGCTGTTGATTATGGAAATGATCCACCACACCTCGGCCGAGCACCGGGGCGTCTCGGTCTTTGCCGGCGTGGGCGAACGTACCCGCGAGGGCAACGAACTGTACCTGCAGATGAAGCGCACCGGCGTGCTTAAAGACGCCGTGCTGGTCTTTGGGGAGATGAACGAGCCGCCGGGGGCACGTTTCCGGGCCGCGTTCACGGCCCTGACCATGGCCGAGTACTTTCGCGACATCGAGCATCGGGACGTATTGTTCTTCATTGACAACATCTTTCGCTATATCCAGGCCGGCGGCGAAGTGTCGGCCCTGCTGGGACGCCTGACCAGCGCCGTAGGCTACCAGCCCACGTTGGCCACCGAGGTGGGCACGCTGGAGGAACGCATTGTCTCTACGTCTAGGGCTGCCATCACCTCCGTGCAGGCGATCTACGTGCCGGCCGATGACCTGACCGACCCGGCGCCCGCCTCGACTTTTGCGCACCTCGACGCCACGGTGGTGCTCTCGCGCCAATTGGCCAGCCAGGGCTTTTATCCAGCCGTTGACCCGTTAGAATCGAATTCACGCCTCCTCGACCCGCGCATTGTCGGCGAGGAGCACTATCGGGTGGCGACGCACGTGCGTGAGATACTGACACGCTACAAGGAATTGCGCGATGTGATCGCAATCCTGGGCATCGAGGAACTGGCCGAGGAAGACCGGCTGCTGGTGCGGCGCGCGCGCAAGATACAGCGTTTCCTCACCCAGCCTTTCTTCGTCGCCGAGGAATTCACCGGGCAAGCAGGGGTCTTTGTGCCCCTCGAAGAGACAGTGCGCGGTTTCAAGATGATTATTGACGGCGAGTTGGACGATGTCCCAGAACAGGCCTTCTACATGACCGGTGACATCAACAGCGTGTTGCGCAAGCGGGAGCAACGGCGTGGCTAAGACGATGCGGTTGGAGATCCTCACTCCCGATGAGATTATCTTGAACACCGATGTAGAGGCGATTCGCGTGCAACTGTCTGACGGCTGGTGGGGCATCCTGCCACGACACGCGCCCTTTCTGGCACACGTCGTTGCCGGCATTATGCTCTATCGCCGACAGGAAGATATCCGCTACGTAGCCCTGTACCAGGGCACGATCGAAGTGCAACGACACTCTGACGCTCTGCAACCAGACCGCGTGCTGGTTTTGACCGCCGCTGCCGAGGAAGGCGAAGACCTGGCAGTGTTAGAACATGCGCTGGAGCGACAACGCACCCGGCTGAACCGGATTGCCCAGGAAGCCCACATCGAGTTCACGCGGGCGCGGATGGCCCTTGAGCGGGCACTGCGCGAAACGGCGGAACTGGCTCCGCTGGGGCCGACGGTAATCTGAACAATTTGGGGTCTCCTTGAATTAGTGGGATGCTCAAGGCGGACGTGTCGTCCGCGTTCTACGTCGGGGGGTAACGTTTTGTCTCGACGCTACATACGGGGACGGCACGTCCCCTTCGAGCGTATTTCAGTACGAACTCTTACAGGAAGAAGAATGGACGACGGACGCTCCGAGCCGACATCCGAACAGCCAAAGGACAAGCCCGAAAACTTCTGGCAACTGGTTGCTCAGGCAACCCAGTTGGGCTGGAACCTGGTGGTACCCATCGTGGGCGGTGTGCTGCTGGGACGCTACCTCGACGACCTGTTCAACGAGGAGTTCACGTGGACCCTCACACTGCTGCTGATGGGTGTGGCTGTGGCGTTCAACAATCTGTACGCCATGTACATCGAGCACAGCGGCGCCGAACCGCTTCGAAAACGGATCAAGAAACGTCGCCAGAAGCCAACACCGGCTCTTCAGGCTGGTGCCGAAGAGAGTGAGAACCATGCAAAGAATAAGTAACCCGCTCACCCTGGTGCTCCTGATCGCGCTGGTCATCGGCCTGGCCGTGGTCAGCCACCTGCTGCAGGGGCCAGCCGGCGAAGCCAAAGAGCCCAACGTCGCTGAAGAGATCACGCCGCACGTGATCTTTACCGTGGGGCCGTTGGAGGTGACCTCGACAGTCGTCAACACCTGGGCGATGATGCTCCTGCTCAGCGTGGGGGCCTACCTGATCGGGCGCAACCTCAAACTGCGCCCGGGCCTGATGCAGAACATGCTGGAGTGGATCGTCGAAGCCATCGAGAAGTTGATCCGCGAAATGGTGGGCGTCGAGGACACGGCGATCTTCTTGCCCATCGTGGGTACACTGGCCTTTTTCATCGGCACCGCGAACCTGATTGGCCTGCTCCCCGGCCTGAAATCTCCCACGCCGGACATCAACACACCGTTGTCCATGGCGCTGGTCGTCTTTTTCAGCGTGCCCTATTTCGGGATTCGTACGCGCGGCCTGTGGAGCTACCTCAAACACTACGTCGAACCGATCTTCTTGATGCTGCCCGTCGAAATCGCCAGCGAGATCGCGCGCACCTTTTCGCTCACCTTCCGACTGTTCGGCAACATCATGGGAGAGGAGATCATCATCAGCATCTTGTTTATCGTGATGCCGCTCTTCATCCCAGTGCCGATGATGCTGTTCAGCATCTTTACCGGCCTGCTGCAAGCATACATCTTTACGATTCTGACCTGTGTGTACATCAGCGGGGCGGTTCAAGCGCACAGGTGAGCAATGAACAATGAACAATGAACAGTGAACCAATGAACAATGGTGACTACTCAGCCACTGTCATTCTGAGCGACCGGAGGGAGCGAAGAATCTCATCGTTGGTGAGAATTTGTCTCTCCCACAAAGCGAGATTCCTCGTCCCTTCGGCTGGCTCAGGGCAGGCTGCTCCGCTCCTCGGAATGACATATCACGGGTAGGCCGAGCAGTAACAGACAATGAACAAATTGGAAAGTACTCGAACGCGAATCACAATAAGGAGAAATGAAATGGACTGGAATAACCTGCCGTGGGATAAGATCTTTATCATAGTGACGGTTCTGATCTCTGGCCCGGGCGTCATTGTAGGTATCGTCGTGCCGGCCATCGGGCAGATGGTCGTCGCCACGAGCGGGCTGAAAGCCATTGCCCGGCAGCCCGAAGCGGGCGACCGCATCAACACCATCGTTCTGCTTTCTCTGGCCATGCTGGAGTCGTTGGCCATCTACGTGTTGGCGGTCATCTTGATCTTGATCTTTGCGAACCCGATGCTCAAGTACATCGTGGGCGAATAGCAAATGGCGAATGGCGAATGGCGAATGGCGAATAATGGTCATCGAAACACGCTGATTGCTAACTACTGACCGCTAACCGCTGACTGGAGGTGGTTATGCTAGAAATCAACCTGAGCACACTCCTTCTGCAAATCGCCAATTTCCTCATCTTGGCTTACATCCTGACCCGCTTCCTCTTCCAGCCACTGAAAAAGATGCTCGATAAGCGTGCGAGCCAGGTGACAAAGGCGATGGATGAGGCGGCGAAGGCGACTCGCGAAGCCGAAGATTTGAGGCTGGAGTACGAAGAAAAGCGCGAGAACATTGACGCGGAAATTGTGGCGCTCAAGAACGAAGCCCGCATCGTCATTGATGAAACGCGGCAACAGATGCTCCAAGAGGCCTACCAGGAGATCGATGCCATGCGTGCGCGCGCCCGGGAGGAAATTGAACAACAACGCGCTGATGCACTACGTCTGCACCGCAGCGAAATTGGCGGACTGGTGGCTACACTCACCCGGCGTGTGATGGAAGACGCCCTCAACCCGCAACTACATCAGGCTTACCTGGACGCCTTTTTGTACCAATTGCGCTCGGTGCAGTTGGACGGACGCATCTCCACTGACGGCGAAGAAGCCGTTTCGGCTGAACTGATCACAGCGACCCCTCTGGCCCAGGAAAATAAAGTGCGGATTGTGACCACGTTAGAGACAGTGGTGTCCCAGCCTATTGATCTGGCCTGCCGTGTTGATGCCGGTCTGATCGCCGGCGCGATGGTGCGCCTCGGCGATATGCTGATTGACGGCAGCCTGCAAGGGCAACTCCAACAACTACGCAACCGGTACGAGGCAGAAATTGGGTAAGACTGCTACGTCCTCTCCGTTACACACAGCCGACCTGCTCGACCTCATCGCCCGCCTGGGTGATGAACAGCGCTACCAACTCCGCCAGATTGAACTTACGCACAATATCAAGACCGAGTACCATCTTTCGGCCTTGCGTGGGCTGATTGACCAATACCGCTACCGCCTGTCGGCACAAAGCGTGGGCACTGTCAGACAGGTGGGCGATGGCGTGGCCATCGTCTCTGGTCTGCGCGGCGTGATGGCGGATGAGTTGATCCTGTGCCCTGATGGCACCTATGGCCTGGCACTGGATCTCAACCACAACTACGTGGGCTGCGTGCTGTTGGGGACTGGCGTGGACATCCGCGCGGGCGACATTGTCAAAGGTACCGGGCGGGTGATTGATGTGCCGGTGGGCGAACCGCTTCTGGGGCGCGTGGTCAATGCGCTGGGCCAGCCTATTGACGACCTGGGGCCGCTGGAGGTCGAGGTGCATCGCCCCATAGACTACCGGGCGCCCACCTTTATCCAGCGTGCGCCGGTCAGTGAACCGCTGCAGACCGGCATCAAGGCCATTGACTCGGTCATCCCGTTGGGACGCGGGCAGCGTGAGTTGGTCATCGGCGACCGGCAGATCGGCAAAACTGCCATCGCTGTTGACACGGTCATCAACCAGCGTGACCAGTCCGTCTACTGCATCTACGTCTGCATTGGGCAAAAGATGTCCACCGTGGCGCAGATTGTGGAGACGTTTCGTGAAAACGACGCGCTGGACTACACCACGGTCGTGGTCGCCAGTGCCGAGGAGCCACCCTCGATGGTCTACCTGGTTCCCTATGCTGGCTGCGCTATGGCCGAAGCATTTATGTACGCTGGCCGGCACGCACTGATCATCTACGATGACCTGAGCAAACACGCCATCGCTTACCGCCAACTCTCACTGCTGCTGCAACGACCAGCAGGGCGCGAGGCCTATCCAGGTGACATCTTTTACCTGCACTCGCGCCTGCTCGAACGCTCCGCCCGTCTCTCCGCAGCGCACGGCGGGGGGAGTATGACCGCCTTGCCCATCATCGAGACCCAGGCTGGCAACATCGCGGCCTACATCCCCACCAACCTCATCTCAATCACCGACGGGCAGATTTACCTGACCACACAACTCTTCAATGAGGGCATCCGCCCGGCCATAGACGTGGGGCTCTCCGTTTCCCGTGTGGGCGGCGCAGCGCAGAACAGTGCCATGCGCGCTGTGTCGCGCCACCTGGCGCTGGACATCGCTCAGTTCCTCGAATTGCAGATCTTTGCCCGCTTTGGCACCGAATTGGACAGAGCAACGCGCGAGCAGTTAGCGCGCGGCGAGCGGGTACGCATCATCTTGACCCAGCCCCAATATGAGCCCATGCCGGTCGCGCACCAGGTGGCTGTCATCTATGCCGCCGGGCAGGGATACCTGGACGACGTTCCAGTCGAGCAGGTACGCCGTTTCGAGACGCTTTTGCTCAGTTTTCTGCAACAGCAACATTCCGGCCTGCTGGCCGAGTTCTCCATCGGCCACTGGAACCCCCATCTGAAGACAGACCTACGGAACGCGCTGGAGCGTTTCAAGGAGCAGGTATGGCACAGGTAGCCGGCGAGATTCAGCGGCGCCTCCAGAGCCTGGAGGATATTCATCACCTACTACGCTCCATTCGGGCCATGTCGGCAATCCGCTGGCGACGGGCGCGGGTGCGGCTGCGCTCAGCCCAGCAGTACGCCCGCGCCGTAGATCAGCAACTCGCCCTTGCCACAACCTTCCCCACGGCGCTGACGCGAGGGGGACATCATCTCAGGGGAAGCACCTCCGACGCCAAAAAGCCTGCCCTGAGCAGGGCCGATGGGAGCATGGGACTGATCGCGTTGACCTCCGACCGGGGGCTGTGCGGCACATTCAACGCCGGCCTGGTAGCCCATGCCATGGACTTCATCGAGCGCGAACGAGAGACAGGGAGAGAGATCAAAGTCATTGCCCTGGGAGAATATGGGGAACGGTTTTTCCGTCGCGGCGGCTGTGAGTTGCTCTACACGCAGCACTTTCCGCTCACCCACGCCGTCTCCTTCGTCGAAGCGCGCGACATCGTGGCCAAAGTCAAGCGTTTCTACGAGACGGGAGCCTTTAACACACTCTACCTAATCTACAACCAATTCGTCTCATTTGGCCGTTATCGGCGGGTTGAGGTGCGCCTGCTGCCACCTGACCTCGCCGCTGTCTGGCGTAGCGTCCGGGAATCGTCGCAGGGCGAGCGAACCCTCGCGCCGGAGGATTTGATCCTGGGCACGCCGCCGCAGGCCCTCCAGGATTTTCTGCTCTGGGAACACCTGGCCGTGCAGGTCTACCTGGCGCTGATTGAAAGTATGGTCAGCGAACAGGGGGCGCGTTTGCAGACGATGGACGCCGCCATAGCCAACCTGGACGAACGTGTGGAGAAGTTGCAACTCCAATACCACGCTATCCGCCAGGAGAGCATCACCCGCGAAGTATTGGAGGTGCAAAGTAACGCCCGCGGCAGGCGTCCCCTGGGAATGGCGGGCACCTGACGGCGAGGGAGGGCTGTGATGAAATTCATCGTCAGCGTTGTGAACAAAGATGATGCCCTGCCGCTAGTTGATGTGCTGGTCACAAGCGGATATGGGGTTACTACGTTCAAAACCGCCGGAGGGTTTCTGCGCAAAGAGAACGTGACGCTCTTCACTGGCGTGGAAGACGAGCAGGTGGAGGACGTCGTCCGTCTGATCCGGGACAACTGCCACACCCGTACCCAGAGCGTGGGTTCTTTGCCCCCCGTAATGGAGTCCGGAGAGTCGTATGTTTTGGCCACCAAGGAAGTGGAGGTGGGCGGCGCGGTGATCTTTGTGCTCGACGCCGTGCAATTCTTGAAGGCATAGGCCAGGTGCTCACCTCAACTACCCAACTTCGCCACTGGGGGAGCGTTGGCGCTTTGACCCCAATCGTGCTATAATAGCCGCCGTTTGCGCTCGCGATCAACCTTCGGAGGACCACATTGCTGGATCAATTCGCTTTTATTGGCGTCTTTCTGATCGTCGCGCTTATCTTCGGCGTCGCCCCACCGGCTCTGGCCTTTCTCGCCCGCCCCCAAAAACCCAGTTCCCGTAAAGCAGAAATCTACGAACGCGGCTTACAGACCCGCGGCGAGACCTGGATCCCGTTCCAGGCACAGTATTACGTCTTCGCCCTGGTCTTCGTCGTGTTCGATGTTGGGGCCGTATTTCTGCTTCCGTGGGCGCTGGCCTATCACAGATTGGGGCTCTACGCCGTGATCGAGGCAATCATCTTCATCCTAATCCTGCTCGGAGGTCTGATCTACGTCCGGCGCAAGGGCGCGCTTGCGTGGATGTAAGCCGCTGCCGTTCGGCTGAGCGCGTCTCGACTGAGCACTCGACGCCGAGCCTTCGGCGCGAGTGCTCAGTCGAACGCTCATCCGAAGCGCTCGACGAAGTCTCACGACGAAGCCCACAGGAATTGACCGTATGGAATTCCTCAAAGACCTGATCACCAATATTGGACTCTGGTTTCATGAACTGCTGGCGAGCACCAGCCTGCCCGAGGTCTGGGTGCGTGTGATCACGCTGGTCGTCGGTGCGTCTGTGTTGGCCCTCGTCCCGCTGGTGGCCGTCATCTTCCTCATCTGGTTCGAGCGCAAGATCGCCGCCCGTATAGCAAGCCGTCTCGGCCCCAACAACTCTGGCGCTTACGGCGGCCCCTGGGGCATCCTCCAGGTCTTCGCCGACGCCATCAAGATGTTCGTCAAAGAGGACGTCATCCCCACCGCCGCAGATCGCTGGGTCTTCAACATCGCGCCTATGCTGGTCCTCGCCCTCGCCGTGCTGATCTGGGCAGTGATCCCTCTCGGCAAGGGTTTGATCGGCTCCGACCTCAACATCGGGGTTTTCTACATTCTATCCCTGGGTTCGGCGAGTATGATCACGATGCTGATGGCCGGATGGGGGTCCAACAACAAGTACGCGACGTTGGGAGCCCTCCGTAGCATCGTCACGTTGGCCAGTTACGAGATCCCCCAGGTGCTCTCGGTGCTGGTAGTGGTAATGGTAGCCGGTTCGTTCTCGATGCAGGACATCATTGAGGCGCAGGACGTAGCGTTCCTGTTCACACTGCCCCTGACAGCGCTGCTCTACCTGGCCTCCTCCCTGTCGGAGTTAGAGCGGCGACCCTTCGACCTGGTGGAGGCCAACTCGGGGATCGTAGCCGGATGCTGCATCGAATACAGCGGCATGAAGTCCGGTATGTTCTACCTGGCCGAATCCCTGAACCAGCTGGCGGTGACCGCCACCTTCTCCACCCTCTTCCTGGGCGGCTGGCGGGGGCCATGGGTGGACCAGGCCCCCGCCCTGAGTACGCTCTGGCTCATGCTCAAGATCCTGCTACTCACTCTGATAATTCAGTTCTTCCGATACACACTCCCTCGGCTACGGGTTGACCAGATATTGAGGCTCAACTGGAAATTCCTGACGCCGCTAGCGCTGGTGAACATCTGCGTGGTGGCACTGGTAGGCCAGGCTGTGCCGACGAGCGCTGGCCCGTGGGTGCGGGCGGGGGCTTTCCTGGGAGCCAACATCCTGCTGGCGCTGGCAATGCTGAAGGTGAGCAGTCAGCAGTGGCAAACCGCTGCCGGCTGACGGCTACCGGCTTCGAGTAACAAATGTCTCTTCAACAAATCCTGTTCATCATTTTCGGCGCGATCACGTTAGGAGCAGCGCTGCTGGTGGTGACCCGTCGCAACGTGTTCCACGCCGCGCTGTTCCTGATCCTCTCGTTCTTCGGCGTGGCGGGGCTGTACGTGCTGCTGGAGGCCCCTTTCCTGGCCGCCGTGCAGTTGTTCGTCTACGTAGGCGGCATAGCGATCCTGATCGTCTTTGCCATCACGCTCACGCGGGATACGATGAATCCCCTCGAGAACGGCGCCGGACGCAACCGCCAGTGGTGGGCAGCCGCGCTGGTGGCCGTCGCTCTGTGTGGCATGCTGGGATGGGTGGCGCTAAACCACGACTGGGGAGCGGCCCCTGGCCCAGTGCTTGAACACAGCATCGCTATTCTGGGGACCACGCTGGTGGACCCGGAGGGACTGGTGTTGCCCTTCGAGGTCGCCTCGGTGCTGCTGCTGGTCACACTCATTGGCACGGTGACAATCGCAAGAGAGCGATAGGGAGTGATAACCATGATCCCTTTAGAATGGGTTCTCATCCTGGCAGCGGCGTTGTTCTGCGCGGGGGTTTACGGTGTCCTGTCGCAGCGTAACGGCATCGCCGTCCTGATGGGCATCGAACTGATGCTCAACGCCACCAACATCAACCTGGTCGCCTTCTGGCGCTACCTGGAGCCGGGGGCAGCGACCGGGCAGGCATTCGCGCTGTTCGTCTATGCCGTCGCCGCGGCCGAGGCAGCAGTGGGCCTGGCGCTTATCATCGCGATATGGCGTACCCGGGACACGATCATCCTGGAGGACATTGACCTGCTCAAGGGCTGAGCGCCCGAGGTGCCCATGTCTATTCTCAACCTCGCCTGGCTGATTCCACTCTTCCCCTTTCTGGCGTTCGTCGCCATCTCCGTGTTCACCTACCGGAACCGCGCGCTGAGTCACCGGCTGGCCATCGGCGGTATCACCATCGCCTTCGTGCTGTCGCAGATCGTGTTCTGGGCGGCGGTGCTGCTCCCGGTGGGAGGGGGAGAGCAGGCCTACGAATCCCCGCTCATCCACTGGCTGTCCGCCGGTGTGGAGCGATTCACGCTCGGCATCTACATTGACCCGGCCACCACGGTGATGCTCTTCATGGTGCCGCTGGTCTGCCTGATGATCTTCATCTACAGCGTGGGGTACATGAACTTCGGCACGCCCGAAGTAGACCCGCGCTACAGCCGCTTCTTCGCCTACATCTCCCTCTTCGCCGCTGGCATGCTGGGGATGGTGGTCTTCAACAACCTGCTCACCTTCTTCATCTTCTGGGAGATCATGGACACCTGTTCGTACCTGCTGATCGGCTTCTGGTACGAGAAGAAATCCGCTTACCAGGCCGGCCTCAAGGCATTCCTGGTGACCAAGGTAGGTGACCTGTTCTTCATGCTAGGGTTGCTGCTCCTATACGCGGAGGTCGGTTCGCTCGCCTACCGAGACATCTTCAATCCTGGGACACTGGAACACCTGGCCCATACGCCCTTCCTGGGGACTCAGTTCTCTATGGCGACGGTGATCGCGTTACTACTCTTCGGGGGCACGGTCGGCAAGAGCGCCCAGTTCCCGCTCCACGTCTGGTTGCCCGACGCGACAGAGAGCCCCCCCCCGGTCTCGGCCCTCATCCAGGCCGCCACGATGGTCTCAGCCGGCGTCTTCCTGGTGATGCGGGTCTTTCCAATCTTTGCGGTGGCCGAGGAGGGAGTGCTGGCTATTGGTGGCATCCACATCACCATCGTGGCGCTCATAGGTGCCTTAACCGCGATCCTCGCGTCCATCATTGCCGTCGCGCAGAACGACATCCAGCGGGTGCTGGCCTTCTCCACCATCAGCCAGTTGGGCTACATGGTCGCCGCGATGGGCATCGGGGCCTACGTGGCCAGCGCGTTCCACCTGATCACCCACGCCTTCTTTAAGGCATTGCTATTCCTGGGCTCCGGCTCGGTGATCTATGGAATGGAACACGGGCATAGGGATTCGCGAATTGCGAATTGCGAATTGCAAACTCACGTAAGGGCACACTCACCTTGCAGTCACCCTGAGGAATTCGATCCTAACGACATGATGAATATGGGCGGACTGGCGAAGCGCATGCCACGCACCTTCTGGATGTTCCTCATCGGAGGTCTGGCGCTCTCCGGCTTCCCGCTGGTCACCGCTGGCTACTGGTCGAAGGACGCGATCCTGGTGCAGGCTTACGAGCAGTCCCCTGCCATCTTCTGGGTACTGGCTGTGGCCGCCGGCCTGACTGCCTTCTATGCCATGCGGCCGATCTGCATGACCTTCTTCGGCCAGCCACGCAGCAAAGCCGCCGAGCACGCGCCGGAGAGCATACCCTCGATGACTGTGCCATTGATCATCCTGGCCGTCTTCGCCGTGGGACTGGGCTGGGCCGGTATCCCGGAGCACTTCCCGGTCATTGGCGGGTTGATCCCCAACTGGTTCCACCACTTCGTCGGGTCAACGATCGAGGCGGGCAACGCTGCGGAGCACGTGGCAGAGGCAGCGCACGGTTTCGTATGGCAACCAACGGCGCTGTGGGTGATCTTCGCCCTGGGCGGGATGGCGCTGGGCGGGCTGGTTTATGGCTGGAAGCCGATGCAAGCCGGCGAGATGGACCGGGTGGAGGCGGCGATGCGCAAGGTGTGGCTGGGCTGGCTGTACGACGCCATGCGCGACCGCTTCTACTTCGACGAGATCTATCAAGCCACCTTCGGGCGCGGCTCCATCTTGTTGGCCGACTTGTTCTACATGTTTAACCACGGCGTGGTAGATGGACTGGTGAACCTGGTAGGCCGCGCCGGAAGGGGCCTCTCCGAGGTCAGTGATGTCTTCGACCTGCGCGTCGTGGATCGTTTGGTGGACCTGACCGGACCGGGCACGCGGGCGCTCTCAGACCTGAGCGCCGTCGTTGACCTCAAGGTGGTGGATGGCGCGGTGGAGGGCGTCGGCGACACAACCAAGGCCGGCGGGCGGTTCATCCGCCCAATCCAGACCGGTGGAATACAAAACTACCTGCTGCTGGTATCCCTGATGGTGCTAGCGCTGGTGATGACGTTCCTTATGATGCTATTCCTGCAAATCTGAGAGGAGAGCATGCTATGAACTTCCCAATCCTGAGTGCTACCCTATTTGCCCCGCTGGTGGGCGCATTGCTGATTATAGTCATCCCACAAGAGGACGTAAAGACAATCCGGCGGATAGGGACTGCGTTTGCTTTCCTCACGCTCATCCTCACAACCATCTTATGGGCAAGTGTGGCGCAGGCGGGGGCCGACGAGATGCAGTACTCAGAGCGGTACCCCTGGATCCCGGCCTTCAATATCTGGTACAGCCTCGGGATAGATGGCCTCAGCGCACCGATGTTCTTTCTGACTGCCCTGCTGACGACCCTCTCGCTGTTCTACTCGGCCCACACCATCGAGACACGGGTCAAGGAATACTACCTTCTGTTTCTGTTGCTGGAGACGGGCATGCTTGGCGTTTTCCTGGCCCTCGACCTGGTGCTATTCTATGTCTTCTGGGGGATTGGGCTGGTGCCGACGTTCCTGCTCATCGGCGTGTGGGGCGGGGAACGGCGGGAATACACGGCTATCAAGTCCTTCCTCTACATCTTGGTGGGCAGCGTGGCGATGCTGCTAGCGATCCTGGGCGTCTATTTCCAGACCCGTACCTTCGAGATTCTGGAGGCAGCGGTGGCCAAGCCTTTCGCTGGTAATTTCACCTGGGCCAGCGCGGCATTCTGGGCCTTCTTCGTCGCCTTCGCCATCAAGATATCCTGCTTCCCCTTCCACACCTGGCTGCCGGACGCCCACACCGAAGCGCCAACGGCTGGCAGCGTCATCATGGCGGGCATTTCGCTAAAGTTGGGGGCCTACGGGCTGATTCGCATTGCCCTCCCGCTATTCCCTGAGCCGTTCCATTACTTCGTCGTGGATGTGCCAATTATCCCCGTCATGGCCATCATAAGCATCGTCTACGGGGCGCTGGTCTGCATGGCTCAATGGGACCTTAAGCGGCTGGTCGCCTACTCCTCAATAGCGCACATGGGCTACGTCACGCTGGGTGTGTGCGCGGCTGCCGCCGGTATCAAAGAACTGGGCACCCCGGAAGTCCTAAACGCGGCCGCGTCGGGACTCAATGGCGCGGCGATGCAGATGTTCACTCACGGCATCATCACCGGTGGGATGTTTTTCCTGGTCGGTATCATCTACGAGCGAGCCCACACCCGCGACTTGAAAGCCTTCGGCGGGCTGGCTACTCAAACTCCCTATTACTATGGGATCACAGTGGTGACGGGCTTCGCCCTGCTGGGACTGCCAGGGCTGGCCGGTTTCTGGAGCGAGTTCTTCGTCTTCAGGGGCACAGTGGGCTTCATCCCCGTCGCGGCCTTCATCGGCGTATTGGGCGTGGTCTTCACGGCGGCCTGCGTCCTGTGGAAGATCGTGCAGCACCTCTTTCTGGGCACGCTCGACCAGGAGCGCTGGGGCAATCTGCCGGATATGGAATGGTGGGAGAGGGTGACGATGTGGCCATTGGTGCTGATCATGGTCTTTCTCGGCTTCTACCCCACCCCCCTGCTGGATTCGTTCAACTCCGCGATCACGGCTCTGCTGCAAGCGTTACCATAACTGAAACCTCCTTGCGATGGGTTCTTCGTCCTTCGCAAAGTTGACTGGAGGACTGGCATTGGTCATTGGTCATTGGTCATTTTCCTTGTGGCTGCTCTCGCCGGAACTGGCGCTCCTTCTGGCGGGCCTGCTCATCCTGGGGCTGGATGCGATCCACCCGCACCAGGAGAAGAAACGCTGGCTGCCATACGTCGCGCTGGCGGGACTGACCGGGTCGCTGATCGCCACGATCACCCTCTGGGGCTGCAACACGCGGGTACTCTCCGTGCTCTTCTGTGATCCCTTCGCCCTGGTGGTCAAAATGATCGCACTGGTGGCGATGGGGATCGTAGTCCTCGCCTCCGATGCCTACATTCGGACCCGCAGCCAGCATCAAGACCTCCCCCCCGTGGGGAGGACTGAGGGGGGGCAGGGTGAGTTTTACGCCCTGTTGCTCTTCTCCGCCCTGGCGATATGCCTGCTGGGTGGGGCGACCAACATGATCATGATCTTCCTGGCCCTTGATTTTCTCAGCATCACCTCGTACATCCTCACCGGCTACCTGCGCGACGACCGGCGCTCCACCGAGGCGGCGATCAAGATCTTCCTATACGGCGCAACTCTGTCGGCCATGATGCTCTACGGTATGTCGTGGTTCTACGGATTGACCGGTTCCACGGACCTGAACGGCATTGCGGCAGCCCTGAGGGAAACAGAGAACACCATGCGGCCGATTATACTCCCGGCGTTGATCTTCGTGATGGCCGGCTTCGCTTTCAAGATAGGGGCCGTACCCTTTCATCAGTGGGCCCCGGACGTCTACGAGGGCGCACCGACTCCCGTCACAGCGTTCCTGTCGGTAGGACCCATGATCGGTGGTTTCGCGGTTATTCTGCGGGTGCTGTTGACCGCGCTACCGATGGACTTAGTGAATCTGGCGATGGACTGGCGAACGCTACTGATGGCAATCGCAACACTCACGATGACGGTCGGCAACCTGGTGGCGCTGTGGCAACAGAACATCAAGCGACTGCTGGCCTACTCCAGCATCGCCCAGGCCGGCTATATGCTCATCGGCGTGGTAGCAGCCTCACCCCGGGGGGTGACAGCGACGTTGCTCTACCTGATTGCATACGTGCTGAGCAACCTGGGGGCTTTTGCCGCCGTGATCGCTTTTTCCAACCACACCGGATCCGACGCCATCGAGGATTATGCCGGGCTGAGCAGGCGTGCACCAACGCTGGCGCTGGCGCTGATTATATGCCTGCTCTCGCTGGGGGGCATTCCGCCGACGGCCGGCTTCATTGGCAAACTGTATCTCTTCTCCGCAGCGATTGAGAAGGGGCTGCTCTGGTTGGCCGTCGTCGGCGTGATCAACAGCGTCATCTCGCTCGCCTACTACTGGAAGATTATCCGTGCCATGTACATCGCCCCGCCGCGGACGGAGGAAACGTTGAGGACATCGTCCACGTTGACGGTGGCGCTGGGGGTGACGGTGGCGGGCGTACTTATCGTCGGTGCTTTCCCAGGCCCGCTCCTGGCGCTGATCCAGGCCGCCGCGCGGACCTTTTTCGGGTGACCGCCCACTGAAAGTGCCAAATGTCTGAGAAAGAATGGACAATTCTCAATAGACAGACACACAACATTGATTTATAATGGTTAAATGTGACGGGTCAGGTTCGCGCTCTGGGTAAGACACCGTATGGCCCAAGAGATTGGCGGAAGTGCGGCGGGCAAGGAAGCGCCATGCGACACCGTTAGGCGCGAGTTGCCTGGTTGGATGTATTACGTATAATAGGCATAGCGCGGCAAAGCCGCAAGTCCGCAAGTTTGCAAGTAGCAGATCACGACTCTCGCGGACAACGCAAATGTTGCCGGGTAATACTATACGAGAACGGACTTAGGGCCTATACGGCGATAAGCCCCCGAGGAAGAGAATTCCGGAGGAGGGCGAACAATGCGCGTCCAAGTGGAATTTCTGGGGCTTTCCAGGCTCGCAGCAAGGGTAAAAGAAATCGCGTTAGACCTGGAAGAGGGCACGACGTTTCGTGACATCGTGCGTCTGCTGAGTGCCAGGTACCCCGCGATGATCGGGAACGTAATTCAGCCCGATGGCGAGACCTTGCAATCTCCCAACATTTTCAATCTGAATGCCAGGCGAATGATCAAGGCGAGCCAGATGGATGACAGCCCCAGCGATGGTGATCGAATCATATTGATGTCTGTATCAGCAGGAGGTTAAATATGTATGGCTACAGTGGGAAGATTCTCCACATTGATCTAACCACCCGTAAGACCTGGATCGAATCCAAGCCAGAGGAGTGGTACAAGACCTACATCGGCGGTGTGTCTATGGCCAGCCGGCTTTGCTGGGAGAACATCGAAGTGGGATGTGATCCGCTTTCGCCGGGCAACCCAATCTGCATCGCCAACGGCATTTTCGCCGGGACGCCGGTGCCGGTGGGGGGCAAATATGGCCTGGCCTCCAAATCGCCGTTGACTGGCTTCATCGGCGACAGTCTCTGTGGGAGTTGGTTCTCGGTCGCGTTCAAGCGTACCGGGTGGGATGGCTTCGTCATCCACGGGGCCAGCGAGGACTGGGTCAACGTCTTTGTTGACGACGACCGGGTCGAGTTCCGCGACGCCTCTCATCTGCTGGGCCTGGGCACCTACGAGACCGAGGAGGCCATCCGGGAGGAACTGGGCGACGACCAGGTGCGCTCCGCGACCATCGGCCCGGCCGGCGAGAAACTGGTGCGCATAGCCAACGTGACCAACGATGGCCGCCAGGCCGGACGCACCGGGCACGGCGCGGTGTGGGGGTCCAAGAAGCTCAAGGCTCTTTCTGTGCGCGGGACGAGTGGTGTCACGGTGGCCGATCCGGAGACGCTGCTAAAACTGTCCTACGACATTGTCCAGGCTGCGCAGGGGCCGCACACGCAGAAGTATCGTATCCTGGGCACGGTAGCCAACGTGCTCAACCTGAACCGCTTGGGGCTGCTCCCCACGCGCAACTACCAAGAGGGGACGTTCGAGTACGCCGAACTGGTGAGCGGCGAGTATCTGCACGAGCATTACAACGTCAAGACCATCGCCTGCGCCCAGTGCCCCATCGCCTGCGAGCAGATGTCCCGGGCCAAAGATGGGCCGTATGCCGGGGCGATGACCGGCATTGACTACGAGTGCCTATTCGCGAATTCCTCCAACCTCGGACTGAAGGACTTGCAGGCAGCGATCAAGCTCATTGACGTCTGTGATCGAGGCGGCACAGACGCGATGAGCAACGGCGTGACCATCTCCTGGGCGATGGAGACCTTCGAGCGGGGTATCTTCACGAAGGAGGACTTCAAGTGCGCCAAGTACCCTGAAGGCTTCGAGCCCAATTTCGGCAACGCCGAGGCAGCGGTGACGCTGGCCGAGATGATCCGCGACCGCGAGGGCATCGGCGACCTGCTGGCCGAGGGCACCAAGCGGGCCAGCGCTCAGGTTGACGAAGAGCGTGGCACCGAGACCTACCAGTGGGCTATGAACATCAAGGGGCTGGAGACGCCTGGCTATGATGCGCGCGCTCTCAAGACCTTTGCGCTGGGGCTGGCGGTGGGCACGCGCGGTGCCTGCCACAACCGGACGGCGGCCTACGACCCTGATATCAAAGGGCAAACGAATCGCTTCACGGTTGACGAGACCCGTGGAGAGGTCGCCAAGAGCACCGAGGAATACGCGGCGGTGTACGACACGCTGCCGCTGTGCAAGTTCATCCGGCGCTGCTTCACCGGCAAGGCCGACCGGGCGGGCGCGTGGCCGGCTATCGCCAACCTGATTAACGCCACGACGGGCTGGGACTTCGACTACGACGACGTGGACCTGATCGGCGAACGGGCCCACACGATCAAAAAGGCCTTCAACATCCGCGAAGGGTGGACCAGTGCGGATGACCACCTGCCCTACCGGTGGCAACACGACCCAATGACGCAAGGCGCCTCCGCCGGGTATGTGGTGACCGAGGAGGAACTGAAGTACCTGAAGGACATCTACTACGAGGCCAAAGGCTGGACCAAGGAAGGGCTGATCCCCAAGGAGAAACTGATCGCCCTGGGGATGGATGACGTCGCCGAGGAAATCGGGGTATAGGAGAGAACCATGCCTACGTCAACTTCCAAATACCAATACATCACGTGTGACCCGACCAAGTGTATGGGCTGTCAGTTGTGCGAATACATCTGCTCTTATGTCAAGACGGGTGAGTTCAACACCTATCGCAGCCGCATCCGCACGGTGCGAGCAGAGGAAGTCCTGATAACCGCCGTGGCCTGCCGCACGTGTGAGGACGCACCTTGCGTCATCGCTTGCCCGCGCAACGCTCTGTCACAGGACCCAGTCACCGGCATTATCCACATAGACGAGAGCCGCTGCGACGGCTGTGCCTGGTGCATCGAGGCCTGCGACTTCGGCGCGATCTCCATCAACCCGGAGACTAAACTGGCCGAAATTTGCGATATGTGCGAAGGCGAGGAAGACGGCCCGCAGTGCATCAAGTGGTGCCCCAAGGAAGCGCTCGAACTCACCACGCCCGACCGGCGCGCGCAACGGGCGCGCCACAAACTGGCCGTCGAGGAGGTGCTCGGGCCCAGGGCCTGAGGGGGAATGGGGTGGCACCTCTGTCGCCCGTTTGAATAACGAGCATCCGGACGCCCCGGTGAAGTAGCGGGTGCTTAGCGGGAAGGGCCCAGGTCTTGCGTGTGCTGGGCCTGGGCCCTTTCCTGGTGTGGGGTGCAACCGTCGCCAGTGCGTCGTGGCAAGGCGTGTTATGCGTCACGTGTTGAGGTTGTGATTGACGAGGTGACGGTGAACTTTATTGATTTGGACAACCTGAAGAAAAGCAAGAAGGCATCGGGGCGGTTACAGGATTTAGCGGATTTGGAGAACTTGAAGTAGCGTCATACGCGGAGCGGGGGGCCGCATAACATCGCGCTGATCGTGCCGGGCGCATGCAAAACTTGGGGGAGCAGCATATCACACGGATGTACACAGATAAAGATAAAAAATCCGTGAGAATCCGTTTCATCTGCGTGTATCCGTGTGCTATTTGTGCCTGTTTTGGTGAAAGGCCTGAGTAGTCACGATGAATTAGTGAAATTCGTGGAATTCGTGGCAAAAAAGCGCAAGGAGTGATTATGGCAGAAGACAACGGAAACGAAGACCTGCGCATCGGCGTCTACGTTTGCCACTGCGGGGCGAACATCGGGGGGGTGATTGATCCACGAGAGGTGGCGGATTACGCCTCCACACTGCCCGGGGTGGTGGTCTCGAAGGACCATCTCTACATGTGCTCCGACCCCGGCCAGGCTCTCATCCGAGAGGACATCAAGGAGCACAACCTCAACCGCGTCGTGGTGGCCGCATGCAGCGTGACCCTCCACGAGCCGACCTTCCGTGCTTGTGTGGATTCGGCTGGCCTTAACCCCTTCCTTTTCGAGATGGCCAACATCCGCGAGCAATGCACCTGGGTACATGCCCATGAGCCAGAGGTGGCGCTGGTAAAGGCCAAGGACCTGGTCGCCAGCGCCGTGGCTAAGGTCAGCCATTTTACACCACTGGAAATGATCGAGGTGCCGGTCACCAGGCGGGCACTCGTCATTGGCGGAGGTATCGCTGGCATCAGTGCCGCGCTCGACCTGGCCGATATGGGGGTCGAGACGGTCCTGGTGGAGAAGGAACCCTCCATCGGAGGGCGCATGGCACAACTGAACAAGACCTTCCCCACTATGGACTGTTCGATATGAATTCTCGCCCCCAAGATGGTTGACGCGGCGCGTCACCCGAAGATCACTCTCCTGACCTACGCGCAGGTGCAAGAGGTCAGCGGTTACATCGGCAACTTTCAGGTCAAAGTCCTCAAACAGCCCCGCTACGTCATGGCGGAGCGTTGCACTGGTTGCGGCCTCTGTGTTGACGTCTGTCCCATCGAGGTGCCCAACGAGTTTGAGGAGGACCTGGCCCCCCGTAAGGCGATCTACGTCCCGCAGTCACAGGCCGTTCCCCTGATCTACACCGTGGACCTCGAGAACTGCATCAAGTGTTACAAGTGCGTGGAAGCCTGCGGGAGTCTGCACGCGATTGACTTCTCTCAAGAGCCAGAGGAGATCACGCTGGACATCGGCACCATCATCGTCGCCACCGGCTACGACCTGTGGGACCCCTCCCCCATCGTGGAATATGGCTATGGCAGTTCCGAGAACGTCATCACTGCGCTGGAATTGGAACGCCTCTTCAGCGAAAGCGGCCCCACGGACGGCCGGTGCATCCGTCCCTCCGACGGTCGAATCCCTAAGAGTGTGGTCTTCATCCAGTGCGTCGGCTCACGGGATAGCCGCTACCACGAGTATTGCTCCGGCTTTTGCTGCATGTACACGATCAAGAATGCGATCATCTTCAAGGAGAAGTACCCCGAGACCGACGTTTATATCTTTTACATTGACATCCGTGCGCCGTCCAAAGGGTACGAGGAATTCTACCAGCGGGCTCTCCGGGCGGGGGTCAAGTTCATCCAGGGGCGACCGGCGGAGATATTCGAGGATCCAGCGACCAAGGATCTCGTCGTCCGCGCCGAGGATCGCTCGCTGGGCCGGATGGTGGAGGCGCGGGTGGAGATGGTCATTCTTTCGCCCGCCGCCGTGCCGAGGGCAGGGGCCACCGCTCTCGGACAGGCCCTGACCATATCCAACAGTCCCGATGGTTTCTACATGGAGTACCATCCCAAACTCAAGCCAATGGATACGGCTACCGAGGGCGTCTTCCTGGCCGGTGCTGCGCAGGGACCCAAGGACATTCCCGCCAGCGTGGCGCAGGGGAGCGCCGCCGCGGCCCGTGCCGGGCGTGTGCTGGCCGCCGACACGTGGGGGATTGAGCCTATCGTGGCCTACGTCTGGCCCGACAGGTGCAAGGAATGCGGCGTCTGCGTGAGCGTATGTCCCTATAATGCCATCATAGGCGAGAAAGGGCAGATCGCCCAGATTGTCCCCGCCAAGTGCCACGGCTGCGGATGCTGTGTGGCCGAGTGCCCCTTCAACGCCATCACCCAGATGCACTTCAGCGACGCGCAGATATTGGCTCAGATGCACGCCCTCCTGGCGGAGAATCCGGAGGAAAAGGTGCTGACCATGATGTGCCACTGGTGCAGTTCCATGGGGGCCGACACGGCCGGCGTCAGCCACCTGGAATATCCGCCCGTCTCGCGGGGCATCCGCGTGATGTGTTCTGCCCGTATGGACCGCGATTTTATCTTTGAGGCCTTCCGTCTGGGTGCGGGGATGGTGCTGGTCTCTGGTTGTCACGAGCAGGATTGTCACTACATCACCGGTCAGCAGCACGCCGCCAAGCGTTTCGCCAAGATACCCAAGGTGCTGGAGCGGATGGGCATCTCCGCCGAGCGTTTCCGCGTGGAGTGGATCTCCGCCGCTGAGGGAGTGAAGTACGCCCGCGTCATGAAGGAAGTAGACGAGACATTGCGCTCGCTGGGTGTGGAAAGGATCAAAGAGGAAAACGAACGTGCTCGACCTAAGTTAGCAAAACGGCTGCGCAACTGGCCGGAGGTGCCGGGCGTGGCAGAGGTGCTGGGCAAACTCTAGAAACCCAGTTTTGAATGGAGCGGATTGATGAAACGAGGTTCGATTATCAAGTACGAGACCGACGAAAAACTGATCCTGGAACGGAAGATGGTCACCAGGCACTACGTCTTGGAACTGGATCGCGAGAGGTGTGTCGGCTGCCAAATCGGGCCGCTGGTCTGCCCTAAGGATGCAGTCACTTACGTGGAGGGCAAGATCGTGGATGGGCGGCTGGCGAAAAAGCCGTCGGCGGACATTGACTCGGACAAGTGCATACTGTGCGGCATATGCGAAGTGATGTGTCCCAAGAACGCCATCACGCTGACCATCAACGGCAAGCGCGAGAACCCGGTGCTGACTTATGGGACCTTCCCGGACCTGATCCAGTCCACGACGTTTGACAAAGAGCAGTTCGACTGGAGCAGGAAGGACTTTGTGATTGACAACTGCTCGACCAACGTCATCAGTTACGACGAGGCCCAGGATACGCTGGTAGTGGACGATGAATATTGTATCCGTTGCCGCCAGTGTGAGATCGCTAGTGGTGGCGCGTTCCAGGTGGTGCAGCCCTGGCAGGGCAAGGTGGAACTGCGCCGCGAGAAATGCGTCGAAGGTTGCCTGGCCTGCGCTGACATCTGTCCCACCCGCGCCTTATATATTGACGACGAGGGCGAGTTGGCGTTGGCTGATTACTACTGCATCAAGTGCGGTGCGTGTATGCAGGTCTGCCCGGTCAAGCCCGAGTACGAGGAGTACGAGTTCACCTTCGAGTCGCAGGGCGTGACCAGGACCGTGACCCGCACGCGGATCACCAACGCCGGAGAACTGCCCGTCTGGGTCGAGCGATGGCGCATCCGCCACGAGCCGGTGCAGAGCGCGGCGTGGATCGCGGCGCTGAGTAAGGTGGCCGACGACAAGGCCGGCGCGGTCGAGATTGACAGCAAGCGGGCGCTCAAGCGGCGCGATCTTCTGAAGGCGCTGGCGGGAGGCAGAGCGTTGGTGGGGGTGGAGTAATAGGGGTGGAGAGTGGAGAATGGAGAGATGTGGCGCGATGCCGAGGCAATCATTCCGAATGCCCTCTCCGAGAACCCGCTGATTGGGCTGCAAAGTCTTGACTTCTGCGCAAGGTCGGGCTATACTGAGCATGTGCCAGACAAAGCTACATTGAGGGATTGAGGTGGGCAAAGAAGGAGGCCATTGTGGCTGTGCCGATCCGGATCCGGCCTGGGGGTGGGGGGCGCTTGGTCGTCGTCCTGCCGTACAGGCAGGAGCGGGTGGAGAAGATCAGGACCATTCCGGGGCGGCGGTGGCACCCAGAGGAGAAGCACTGGACGGTGCCGCACACCGAGGGGATGGTGGAGCGGCTGCTGGCGCTGTTCGAGGGGGAGAAGGTCGAACTAGATCCGGCGTTGCAGTCTCTCGACACCGATGTGCTGATGGCGGTGGAGCAAGAGTTGACGCTGCGCGGCTACCGCCCCAAGACGCATAAGGCCTACCGGCTTCAGATCGAACGGTTTCTGCGACGTGTTCCTGCTCCCCAGTCCGCCCAAGAGAATGATGTCCGCGCTTACATCCTGGCGCTGAACCGGGACGAATCGCTTTCGGCCTCGTATGTGAATCAGGCTATCAGTGCCATCAAGTTCTTGTACCAGCGCGTGCTGCACAGGCCGGAGGTGGTGCAGAACCCGCCGCGACCGCGAGGGGGGCGCTCATTGCCGGTGGTGTTGAGCCGCGAGGAGGTGGTGCGTCTGTTCCGTGCCGTGGAGAACCTGAAGCACCGCACCATCTTGATGGTGGTCTACGCGGCCGGGTTGCGCGTGAGCGAGGTGGTCAAATTGCGGGTGAGCGACATTGACGAAGACCGGCGCCAGATTCGGGTGCGGCAGGGGAAGGGGAAGAAGGATCGCTACACGGTGCTTTCCGAGGTGGCGCTGGCGATGATTCAGGAATATCGGTAGGTCTATCGTCCGACGGAGTGGCTTTTTCCTGGAGCGCGGCCGGGCACACATCTGACGGCGCGCACGGTTGAACACGTGTTTGAAGCCGCCCTTGAGCGAGCGGGGATAGAGAAGGAGGCGACTGTGCACACCTTGCGCCACTCGTTTGCCACCCACTTGCACGAGGCCGGCACCGACATTCGCTACATCCAGGAGTTGCTGGGGCATGCGCGGCTGGAGACGACGCGCATCTATACTCACGTCAGCCGCCGGGAGGTAGGGCACATCCGCAGCTCACTGGACGACCTGGATTTGAAGGGAGGTGAGCAGGGAGAGAAATGACAGAAAAGGTTTTCGCATTATACGCAAATATGCGTATAGACCGACTTACTTCGGCTATTTAGGAGATAAGCGCACATTGCTGCGCTAGACGCTTGCAACGTCGCCTATCTACGGCGTTTGCGGCTGTGGGCCTTACGGCCCTGCACCCAAATCGCTGACGCGACTTCGCAAACGCCGGGGCCGTTAGACGAAATCGAGCCTTGAGGATAATGAAATGGACGCGTTGCGACGCATGCGACAGGCCATCCGTGAGCAAAGGTACCGCATTAGCTCACATGCCAACGACGAAATGGCTGATGATTTTCTGGTGGCGGCTGACATTGAGAACATCATCCTCACAGGTGAAATCACGCGAAAGTTTACCCACGACCCACGTGGCACCCGGTATGAAGTGCTCGGCGATACCGTTGACTATCGCCGTGCGTATGTCGTGTGTCGCTTTTTGTTGTCAGGCGTGTTGCTGATCATCACAGTCTATGTCGAGGAAGAATAATGGAGGATAGATACGATGAAAGGTGATCAATGCGAGTTCTGCGAGGGAGAAATGAAGCAACGGCGCGTTTTGGCCCGGTTTCGCTTTAAAGGACAGACGATTTACGTCGAAAACGTGCCTGCTTGGGTGTGTAATAGGTGCGGCGAACAGTATTTTGACGCACCGGTCTATAAGCGCCTTGAGGAGATCGCCCGGCAACGCGAACGAATTCAAAGGGTTATCTCCTTTCCTCTCGCGGAATTTGATATGGCTATCGCTTGATGACGGCAAAACCGGCTCGACTTCGGCTAACGCGCCGTGGCCGGGCTTCGCCCCAAATTGCCGCCTTCTTCGCCAGCGAAGATAAAAGCGAATGAGAGGTGGCTTGCCAGTGGAGTGACCTGGGCGGCGGACGACGGCGGCAACTTCGGCCACGGCAATCACGTTAGCTACAATGCTCGAAAGGATTGACCAGCGATGAAAGTCCGTCAGATTATCAAGATGATTGAGGCCGACGGCTGGTACTTGGTAGCGACAAAAGGCAGCCATCGCCAATACAAACATCCGACCAAGCCAGGGCGAGTGACCATCGCTGGTCATCCTGATGACGATTTGGCTCCCGGCACGTTGAACAGCATTTTGAAGCAGGCGCAACTGAAGGAAAGGAGGAAGTAAGAATGTACCGGTTTCTTGTGGTGATTGAGAGGGCCGATGGGAACTACTCGGCATACGCGCCTGATTTGCCCGGCTGTGTGGCGACTGGCGAAACGGTGGAGGAAGTCGAACGCAATATGCACGAGGCCATTGAAATGCACATCCGAGGACTCTTGGAAGACAGCTTGCCAGTGCCGGCATCGTATGCCTCGTCCGAATATATGGCCGTAGCCGTACCGTGAGCCACTTCGAGCAGTGCAGCTAACACGCCGTGGCCGGTTCCGCTACGCTCCGCCCAAATTGCCGCCTTGTTTGCCCGCCGGGGTGCCGGTGGGCGGAAAAGTGGCTTGCCAGCGCGGAGCGCCCCGGAAGGCGAAGAACGGCGGCAACTTCGGCCACGGCGGGAACGTTATACAACATCGGGCGGGAAGGAGACAGAATGTCGCGGCGACTTCTCAGGAGAATACGAGGCGCGATTGTCAGCGGTGAATACGACTTGACCTGCTCGACCTATCTGCCGCCTATGCCGCCTGAGTTGACGGCTGAATTGGCAGCCTGGGATGCGCTCAGCGACGAGGTCTTCTGGGAGTTTGAGCACCACCTGGAGGCGACAGCCTGACGCGGCGATGAGACTGAACGACCTACTTGATACACTGCCCACCGTCCTGGGCCAAATCGGCGGCGACGTCGAAATACACGGCATCGCCGCCGATTCGCGCCACGTGCGCCCCGGTGACCTGTTCGTCGCCATCCCCGGCGTCAGCGTGGACGGGCATCGCTTCATCGCCGAGGCGGTGGTGGAGGGAGCGGTGGCCGTCGTCGGCGAACGCGCCCCGCAGGAGTTGCCTGGCCTGCCGTGGGGAGCCTTCACTTACGTGCGCGTCCCTGACGCGCGGGAGGCCTGGGGCTGGCTGTGCACTGCCTGGCACGACTTCCCCTCCCGCAAGATGACACTCGTCGGCGTCACCGGCACCGACGGCAAGACCACCACCGTCAGCCTCATCTACGCCATCCTGCGCGCCAGTGGGCTCAACGCCGGGATGGTCAGCACGGTGAACGCCCGCATCGGTGACGAAGAGATAGACACCGGTTTTCATACCACCACCCCCGACCCGCCCGACATCCAGCGCTACCTGGCCCGCATGGTCGAGATCGGGACCACCCACGCCGTGCTGGAGGTCACCTCCCACGGGCTGGCCCAGCACCGCGTAGCAGGCTGCGACTTCGACGTGGCTGTCGTCACCAACATCACCCACGAGCACCTTGACTTCCACGGGTCGCTGGCAGCCTACCAGCAAGCCAAAGCCAGCCTGTTCGAGGGGTTGACGCGCTCTTTCCGCAAGCCGGGTGTGCCCAAGGTGGCCGTCCTCAACCGGGACGACGACTCCTACCGCTACCTGAGCCCCATCTCCGCCGACCGGCAGGTCATCTACTCTGTGAAGGGCGAAGGGGATGTGATTGCTCAAGGTGTAGTCTTTGAGCCCCACCGGACCTGCTTCACCCTTCGACTGCGCCCTTCGGTGAACTCAGGGCTTCGCTCAGGGCAGGCCCTGCACACACCGGCCGGCGAAGTCACCATTGAAACCCCGCTGGTGGGAGCCTACAACGTCAGCAACGTGCTGGCGGCGGCGGCCGTCGGCGTGGCGCTGGGCCTTCCGCTGGAGGCCATCGCCGCTGGGGTCGCAGCGGTACGGGAGGTGGCGGGGCGGATGGAATGCATCGAGGCCGGGCAGGATTTCCTGGCTATCGTGGACTTCGCCCACACCCCCTGGGCGCTGGAGCAGGCGCTGAGGACGGCACGTGCAATGGCCAGCGAGGGAGGGCGCGTGATCGTCGTCTTCGGTTGCGCCGGACTACGGGATAAGGCCAAACGAGGGATGATGGGCCACATAGCGGGACGGCTGGCCGATTTGGTCATCATCACCGCCGAGGACCCCCGCACCGAGAGCCTGGATGAGATTATGGCCGAGAGCATCGGCGCAGCCACTGCGGTGGGCAAGCGTGAGGGGGTGGACCTATGGCGCATGCCGGACCGGGGGGAGGCGATCTTGTTGGCGTGCCATAAGGCCTGCACAGGCGACGTGGTGATCGCTTGCGGCAAGGGGCACGAGCAAAGTATGTGCTTTGGCACGACCGAGTACCCCTGGGACGACCGAGAGGCAATGCGGCGGGCGCTGCGTGGAGAGACGCTAAATACGCTTCCAACAGCGAGACACTAAGCGAGGGTATTGAGCCATGCCCTACGTGGAAACTACCAAAGGAACCCTGTTCTACACTTTGAGCCGGGGGCCAGCAGACAGCCTCGCGCTGGTGCTGGTGCACGGGGCCGGAGGCACACGCCTGCACTGGCCAGCCGAACTGCGCCGATTGCCCGGCGCTACTGCCTATACGCTTGACCTGCCCGGCCACGGGCGCTCGGGAGGGCAAGGATGTGATACCATTGAGGGTTACACGGAGGCTGTTGCCGCTTTCCTCCACACGATCGGAATCGAGCAAGCCACCGTCGCAGGGCACTCAATGGGTGGCGCTATCGCCGAGATGCTGGCCCTGGATTTCGCCGACCGTGTAGCCGGGCTGGTGCTGATAGCGACCGGGGCGCGGCTGCGCGTGGCCCCCGCCATCTTGGAGGGAATCCGTAGCAATTTCGAGGGGAGTGTGGAACTGATCACCCGCTTCGTCTGGTCACCGGAGGTCCCACCAGCGCTGACTGAACTGGGGCGACAGGCGCTTCTGGAAACTGGCCCCGATGTGCTCTTGGGCGACTTCACTGCCTGCGACCGCTTCAACGTGATGGAACGACTGGGAGAAATCGGGGCTCCCACGCTGGTCATCGCGGGCTCCGCAGACCAACTTACCCCGGTCAAGTACACCCGTTTTCTGACCGAACACATCCCCAACGCGCAATCGGTGCTAGTTGAAGGCGCGGGTCACATGGTGATGCTGGAGCGACCGGCAGAGGCAGCGAAGGCGGTACAGGAGTTCCTGGAAATGTTCTACAGCGAGAGAGTAAGCCCTCTCACAGCGCCAGAGCTTCGGGTTGGTGCTTCGCGTTAACGGCGCTCCACTTCCGCCACTCTCGCGAACTGGTCGAGGAACTCCTCGTTACTCTGTGTATTTCTGAGGAGGCGGAGCAATTGCTGCATCGCCTGTGCAACACTGTAACCGGATGACTGGGAGTCCAAGAAATACTGCCGCATTGTCCATACGTCCTGCAGCGTATCCTCGTCAAGCAGCAATTCCTCCCGTCGCGTGCCGGAGCGTTCGATGTCGAAAGCGGGGAAAATGCGCCGCTCCTGCAGTTTACGGCTTAGATGGAGTTCCATATTGCCGGTGCCTTTGAACTCCTCGTAAATCATGTCATCCATCCGGCTGCCGGTATCAATCAGGCAGGTGGCGATGATAGTGAGGCTACCCCCCTCCTCAATTTTGCGGGCCGCGCCAAAAAAGTGCTTAGGCGGATAGAGGGCTGCCGGATCAAGCCCGCCGGAAAGGGTGCGGCCGCTGGGCTGTACGACCAGATTGTAAGCGCGCGAGAGACGAGTGATGCTGTCGAGGAGAATGACAACGTCCCGTTCATCCTCCACCAGCCGCTTGGCCCGAGCCAGGGCCATCTCCGCCACCCCTGCATGGCTCTTTACCGGCTCGTCAAAGGTCGAACTGATGACCTCGGCATCCACCGAGCGATCCATATCGGTGACCTCCTCGGGACGCTCTCCGATGAGCGCGACCATCAGGTGTGCCTCGGGATGGTTGGCCGTGATGCCATTGGCGATACGCTTGAGCACGGTGGTCTTGCCGGCCTTTGGCGGCGATACGATGAGCCCACGCTGTCCCTTCCCAATCGGTGCAATCATGCTCAACAGCCGTGTCGTCAGATTGCCTGGAGTAGTCTCCAGTATGAAACGTTCGTGAGGGAAGATCGGCGTCCGCGACTCAAAATGTGGCCGTTGCTTAGCCCCCTCCGGGTCCATTCCGTTCACAGCCTCCACGCGCAGGAGACTGAAGTACTTCTCGCTCTCCTTCGGCGGCCGCACCTGCCCGACCACCATGTCGCCGGTGCGCAATCCAAAGCGACGGATCTGAGATTGTGAGACATACACGTCCCCAGGCCCTGGTTTGTAATGGTCGCAGCGCAGGTAGCCCTTGCTTTCATCCACAACGTCCAGCACACCACCACCAAACCTCAGGCCTTCTCGTTCCGCTTTAGCCTCCAGCAGTCGTAGAATGAGATCCTCCTTCTTCAACCGACTGCAGCCGGAAATCTCCCACTCTCTAGCCAATTCACGCAGTTCAGCCAGCGTCCTGGTTTCCAGGCCGGCCATATCTAATTCTCTCATAACATTCTTTCCAGTCATCTTTACTTCCCCAACGTTGCTTGTTTCTACCCGTCGTAGCGGGATATGAACTCCTCCGCCTGCTCAACCAGTTCCCGATTGCCGATAAAGAGCGGGGTACGCTGATGCAGGCTTTCGGGTTGTACATCAAGGATGTCACGACGCCCATCCGAAGCGTGACCTCCGGCCTGTTCAGCAATGAAGGCCAACGGGATGGCTTCGTAGACCAGGCGTAGTTTTCCTCTAGGTCTCATGGTATCGGCAGGATAATAGAAAATCCCTCCCTCCAACAAATTGCGATGGAAATCGGCCACCAGTGAGCCAATATAGCGGCTCGAAAGTGGCTCACGAGGGACATCCTGATCCATTCTCTGCAACCAGCGGGTGAACCGTTTCACCCCTGTACTCCAATGTCGTTCATACGCTTGGTTGACGCTGTAATACTTCGGGTGGGCAGGCATGCGAATGTCGGGGTGAGAGAGCAAGAACTCCCCCACACCAGGGTCAAGCGTGAAGCCGTGCACTCCGTGTCCGGTCGTGTAGATCATCATGGTACTGCAGCCATAGATCACGTAGCCCGCCGCAACCAGATGCCGGCCTTTCTGAAGACAATCCGCCAGTGTGCCTGGCCCCTCCGTGCCTAAGCGGCGGTGGATGGCAAAGATGGTGCCGATGCTGACGTCTACGTCAATGTTAGAGGAGCCATCAAGGGGGTCGAAGACGAGCACGTACTTGCCGGCCCGATATCCTTCAGGGATAGGGATGATATCTTCCTCTTCCTCTGAAGCCATCGCCGCCAGCCGGCCAGTGTAACTGTTCATCCGAATCATCGTCTCGTTGGCAAAGACGTCCAGCTTCATCTGCTGTTCACCCTGAATGTTCATCTTACCAGCCAGCCCCATAATATCGACCAGGCCAGCGCGGGTGGTCTCGTGGGCGATGATTTTGGCTGCCAGGGCAATGTCGTACATCAGGCTGGAGAACACGCCGGTCGCCTCAGGGTGATTCCGCTGCTGCTCGATGATGTGTCGTTCGATAGTGATGAGCTGTTCATCCATGGCGCATCCTATTGGCTACATCAGTCCAGATACCACACCCAGCGGGTGCCGCGCATTTCTCGAATAATGTCGGTGGTCGAAAGGATACCCAGCGGCTTGCCTTCCTCGCCCACCACCAGTAAGCGGTGGATGTGGCTCTCCAGCAGCTTCTTGGCCGCTTCCCCCACGGTAGCATCTTCCGAGATACTGATGACGTTGGTCGTCATCACATCGCGGGCCTGAATGGCCGTCAGATCTTCCCCATAATGGGCAATGGCGTCGGTATGAGACACCACCCCGACCGGTGACCCTCCCTCGCGCTCGGTGACCATGACAGCATGAATCTCTGTATCGGCCATCACCCTCACCACCTCCTGAAGAGGAGTGTCCGGCTTGCATAGGATGACACCCTTATGGTAAACATCACGCACCTGTCTCCCCTTGTCCATCGGTTTTGCTCCTCGTAGTATCATCAAGGAATGAACACTCGCACGTAGTAGTAACCAATCACGGCTGCCCACAGGATACTATCCACCCGATCCAGTGCCCCGCCGTGGCCAGGAATAATACTGCCGCTGTCTTTCACGCCGACCTGCCGCTTGATCATTGAGACAGCCAAGTCGCCCAGTGGAGCGAAGATGCCAATCAGCAACCCCACGACCAGGCCATGTACACCGCCGACAGCGGTCCCCACACCCGCCCCGATGTGCCAGAGCGATGCCAGTAGCGCCGTCATCAGCCCCCCGATAACCACACCAGCCACGTATCCTTCCCACGTCTTGCCGGGGCTCAACGTGGACGCCAATTTGTGCCGCCCTAACGCCCGCCCGACGAAGTATGCGCCGGTATCGGCGAGCAAGATAGCCGGTACGACGGTCAGTGTCCACCAGAGACCATCACGTAGGCACCGTAGCCCAATCAGGCAGGTTCCGCACAGCCCCAGGTACAGGCCACCTGTCACGGTCAGCGCCCAATCGGCTACCGGGGAGCCCTGGCGGTGGAACAGCTGCCAGGCCAGAGAACTCAGCAGGATCAGCGCCATGCCAGGCCGCAGCAATCCCAGCGCTGAGAACTGAGCGTCTAACAGGAAGAGCCACACCATCCCAAGCCCGAAGGCGAGAGCGGGGCGAAAGCCAGCGCGGGCCACCAGGCGGCAAAACTCAATCTCGGCCAGTGTCAGCAGCAATACCACCAGACCCAGGAACGGCAGCCCGCCCAGGTAGATACAGCAGACGACGATCGGGATTAGGACAGTGGCAGTGAGCAGACGTGTACGCAGCACAGGTCAAGAAGCACTTGAAAGTAATATTCCGATACACCAGCAATAGTACCGGTGATGGAGCCCTTGGTGTCGCCTGTTCACAACCTACGGCGGTACCTACCCAGGCACCAGGCCAAAACGGCGCTCGCGCTGGTTGTAGTTCTCCAGGGCCTTGTAGAGTTCGTCCTTACCAAAATCGGGCCACAGAGTGGCAGTCACGTAAAACTCAGCATATGCCCCCTGCCAGATGAGAAAATTGCTCACCCGCATCTCCCCGCCGGTGCGAATGATCAGGTCGGGGTCGGGCAACCCTGCTGTATAGAGGTAGCGACTGATGAGCGATTCGTCTACCTGCTCAGCAGGCACACCGTCGGCGATAATGCGGCGTATTGCATCCACCAATTCGACCCGCCCGCCGTAGTCGAAAGCCACGTTGAGGACCAGTCGCTGGTTGTCCCTCGTCAACTCGATGGCATCCTGGACTTTCTGCCGCAACTTCGGGGGAATACGCTCCAGCCGGCCAATATGACGCACTTGGACGCCTTCTTTATGCAGTTCTGACAACTCGCGGTCAATCACCCGTTCCATGATGGACAGCAGATTCCGAACTTCATCCTTCGGACGACCCCAATTTTCAGTCGAGAAGGCATAGATGGTCAGGATCTGGATGCCAAACTCGACCGCTGCTCGCAGCACACGGCGCACGTTTTCCGCCCCTGCACGGTGTCCGGCCAGCCGGGGTAAACCTCGCGCTCGAGCCCAGCGGCCGTTACCGTCCATAATGATGCCAACATGCCGGGGCACCCGTTCCAGAGACGGGTATCGCTGGTCATTCCGTGGTTGAGAGGACATTATCGCAGGCTAATCTGAGGCGACCTACGGGAGATCACACTAGCCTTCCAAGATCTCCCGCTGCTTGCGGGCACTAATCTCGTCCATCTGCTTGGCGTAGCGATCGGTGAGATCCTGAAGATCATCTTTGCCACGGTAGAAGTCGTCCTCAGAAATGAGCTTTTCCTTCTCAAACTCGCGCATGTCATCCAGCGCCTCGCGGCGGATGTTTCGCAATGCCACCTTACCTTCCTCGACGCGCTGGCGCACCAGTTTCGCCAGTTCTCGCCGCCGCTCCTCGGTCAGGCGTGGAATGGGAAGGCGGATGATCCTGCCATCATCGGTAGGAGTGAGGCCCAGTTCGGACTTGAGGATGGCCCGTTCGATGTCGCCCAGCGACCCTGGATCATAGGGCCGAATGGTGAGCAGTTGCGGTTCCGGGGCGGATATGACAGCCAACTGGTTAATGGGCGTAGGCGTGCCATAATACTCCACCATTACCCGTTCCACCAGCGTCGGGGAGGCCCGCCCCGTGCGGATGGTGCGCAGGTCAGCCTCCAGCACCTCGACGGCCTTACGCATGCAGCCTTCTGTCTCGCGGAGTAGTTCTTTGATCATCTTTGATCACGGTTATCGAGAAATCAGCGTTCCGATGGCCTCCCCCCCCACAGCCCGCTCCAGGCTGTGGGGCTGCCATAGATCAAGCACCAGGATGGACAAGTCGTTTTCCATACACAGTGAGATCGCTGTAGCGTCCATCACACCCACTCGCAGTTCGAGGGCCTGCATATAGGTCAGGTGATCGAATCGCTCGGCGTCGGGATTCTCGTGCGGATCCTCAGCATATACACCGTCCACCTTCGTGGCCTTGATCAGCAGGTCAGCGTCAATCTCCATCGCCCTGAGCGCCGCAGCCGTGTCGGTGGTGAAGTATGGGTTACCAGTACCGCCACCGATGATGACGACGCGTCCCCTCTCCAAGTGTCGGATTGCCCGCAGGCGGATGCAAGGTTCAGCAATAGCCCGCATTTCGATAGCAGTCTGCACGCGGGTAGTAACCCCCATGTGCTCCAATGCGTCGGCCAGAGCGAGAGCGTTCATCACAGTCGCCAGCATACCCATATGATCTGCCGTGGCGCGGTCCATCCCATGCACAAGACCATCCCGACCACGCCAAATATTGCCCGCTCCTATGACGATAGCGATTTCCACCTCCAAGTCATGCACGGCCAACACTTTGGCAGCGACCTCCTCCGCCATGTGAGGACTGATGCCAAAGCCCCTAGGACCAGCCAGCGACTCGCCGCCTAGCTTGAGCAAGACCCGTTTGTACTTCGCGATGGCCATACCACTTCGATTTAGGACTTGGGGCTGGGGATTTGAATACCGGGTCACCCCAGATTCTCTCCCAACTCGTAGCGTACGAAGCGGCGCAGGACGATGTTCTCGCCAAATTTGGCGATAGCCTCGGTGATCGTATCCTGTACGGTCTTATCCTCGTCCTTGATAAAGGGCTGCCTCATCAGGCAGACCTGCTGGTAGAACTTCTCCAGTCGTCCCTCGACGATGCGGTCCACGATGTGTTCGGGCTTGCCCTCTTCCAAGGCCTGGGCACGGTAGATGGCCTGCTCGCACTCGACCACCTCTTCCGACACATCTTCGCGAGTGAGGTAGCGCGGCGCAGCGAAGGCAATATGGAGCACCAAATCGTGAGCCAAGGTTTTGAAGTCATCCGTGCGAGCGACGAAGTCGGTCTCGCAATTCAATTCCAACAGCACCGCAATGCGACTGCCAGGGTGGACGTACGCCTCCACGCACCCCTCGGAGGCCTGGCGGCCTGTTCGCTTGGCAGCCGCAGCCAACCCCTTCTCACGCAACCAAGCGACCGCGCCCTCACAGTCGCCAGCAGCAGCCTCCAACGCTTTACGGCAGTCCAGCACGCCAGCGCCAGTTGCCTGCCGCAGTTCCTTGACCATTGCAACGGTGATCTCCAAGTTCTGTCCTCCTACTGTTCTATCGGTTCACTGTCTACGAGCGTCAGGCGTAGAGAAGACTCATACCTCAGTATTCTTTCTCCTCGTCCTCTCCCTCATGATCCGCGACCGTCACACTCCCTGCCACCGGTACCACCTCATCCACCAGTTCACTCGATCTCTCGGCTGGCTCACCCAACTCCTCAGCCACTCCCTCAGTCATTTCCTCAGCCTGCACCGTCTCCGCAACAGGCTCCGCTCCCCTTTTCTCCCCTTCTCCTTCGAACGTCAGTTCCTTCAGGCGGGCAAGAGTAGCGGCGCTAAGGTACTTCTCATCCTCAACACTGATTTCCTCAACCTCACGGACTTCCGGTTCGTAGATTTTACGTTGAGCAACTCCCTCCAGCACAGCGTCGGCAATCTTCGAGGTAATCAACTTAATGGCGCGGATGGCGTCGTCATTAGCCGGGATCACGTAATCAATTGGATCGGGATCACAGTTGGTGTCCACGATAGCGATGATGGGGATGCCCAGCTTGTTGGCCTCTTGCACTGCCGTGGCCTCCCGTCGCACGTCCACGATGTAGAGCAGATCGGGGAGGTCGCGCATCTCTCTGATGCCCCCCAGCCGGTTGTTGAGTTTCTCGATCTGGCGTTGTAGGACCAGGGCCTCTTTCTTCTTCAGGCGTTCGAAATCACCCCGGTCACGGCGGGCTTCCAGATTAAGCAGGTAGTCAATGCGCTGCCGGATGGTGCGCCAGTTGGTCAACGTACCGCCCAGCCAGCGCTGGTTGACGTAGGGCATCCCACAGCGTTGTGCCTCCTGAGCGATAGTCTCCTGAGACTGCCGTTTAGTGCCCACAAAAAGCACTGTACCCTCGGCGGCTACGGCGTCCCGAATCAATTCGCAGACCATGCCAAGCGCGGTGATAGTCTGCTGCAGGTCTATGATATGCACCCCATTGCGCTCTGTGAAGATGTAGGGCTTCATCTTCGGATTCCAGCGCCGGGTGCGGTGACCGAAGTGCACTCCCGTTTCCAGAAGTGCTTTCATGGAAACAACAGCCATAGAGGAACCTCCTTTGATACCGTTATATCCTCCGCCTCCATCATTCCGCTGAGAGACCGGGTTGGCTGTCCACCCAGCACGATCTCACCGGTCAGGAGACGTGTGTATTGGGTTAATCTGCTACGATTGTACCATAAAGTGGGATTTGAGCAAGTCCGCAGGCCGCCGCGCCTATTCCTTCTCTGGCACCTCGAAACGATAGCCTACCCGGCGGACCGTGCGCAGGTAGACCGGTGACCTGTGATCTGCCTCAATCGCTTTGCGCACCCAGTGGACATGGACATCAAGGGTGCGTGTATCACCCATATAGTCGGTGTCCCACACCTGCTTCATCAAGAAAGCCCGAGTCAAAATCTTGCCCGGATGACTCATGAGAACCTCAAGGAGACGAGCCTGCTTGGGAGTGAGGTGCCTCTTGCGCTTACCGTAGATGACAGAGCGCCGCTCAACGTTGAAGACCACATCGCCTACCTGGAGCACGGTAGACAGCAGCTTGGCTACCCGGTTGATCAGTTTCCTGGCGGAAGAGGGACAGCGCAGATACGCCTGCGCGCCCACACTGCGGTCAATCCTCTCTCCCTCCGGCAGCAACATCAGCACTGGGATATCGAGAGCAGAATCCCGCAAGGTGTCGCAGAAACGGCGGCAACTGAAACGCAGCGAGAGAGAGTCCAGCACGATCACTGCCGGGTGTGCCTCTTGTATCTTGGCCAAAGCCTCCCTTCGCGTGCGGGCTGTAACGACACGATATCCCTGATCGTTAAGAATCGGGGCCAGATGCTCTGCCGTGCGCTTCCTGCCCTCCACGATCAGGATAGTATAGACTGGTGCCACCTGCTGCACGTTCCCTACTCCTCCATCTGAACCACGCCACGGAACAGGCTGCATTATACTCCATCCTACTGCTGAGGGCAAATCGAACAAGCCAGCAGTCGCCTCAGGATCTCCCCCGCTCACCCTGCCCAATATCCTTGCACGAACAACGTCGTGTAGTACCCTAACAACAGTGCGCCCAGACCAACGTAGGCCCGCTCGACCGAGGGATCGCGCCCCCAGCGGGCACAGGCCAACGGCACGACGAAAGCGGGCAGCGCGTAACGCAAGGTCGTGAGGCCAGTCAGCGCCGGCACCAGCACGACGAGGACACCCCACAGCCCGTAGGAGAGGCGTACCCTCCAGCAAGCGATTATCGAGATGCCCAGCGCTAACAAGGTTACGGTCAGATCAAGCATCAGGTTCACCAGCGCGGGTGGGTGCTCCCCGGCGTAGGCAGCGTACTCCATCAGCGCATCCCATCCCGCCAGCATCAACGGGCGGCCAAAGCGATTAGCCTGAGCATCAAAGAACGAGAGCCCCTGGGCGTGTAGCATCCAGAGAAAGGCCAGGAACGCCGCTGGCACAAGCAGCAACCCCAACGCGCCTCGCTCCAGCCGCCAGTGCCTCCGCGGCTGGATGTATTCAACCGCCAGCGGCAGGAGCAGCACCACGCCCACTGCGCGGGTCAGCGCGGCCAGCCCGCCCAGCAACCCCGCCAGCCACCAGCGGCCTCGGCGCGCCGCGTAGAAACTGCCCAACACCAGCGCGACGAACAGCGGTTCACTATAGACAGTCGTCAGGAAAAAGGCGGCTGGGAAGAGCAACAAGAACAGCACCGCCCGCAGAGCCGTCGGCTCGTCCTCGTCTAGCCGCGCCAGGGCAGCCATCAGCATGCATGCGGCCGCCGCGCTGAGATTGGCGATGACAAAAGCGACGGTAGACCAGTCCCACCAGTCGAAGTCGTGACCGGTCGTCCAGGCCAGCACACGCTCGACCGCCCATGTCAACCCGGAGTAAAGTGGCAGGAAGGCAGCGTTATCAGGATAATACCCATCGGCGGCGATCCAGACGTAGAAGCCAGAATCCCATCGCATGTGCAGGTCCACGAACCCCTTCCAGTAGGCCGGGAAGAAGCCGCTCTCCGGCGGAATCCAGCCGTAAGCGGTGTCTGGCTCGGTGATGCGGAAGCGGAAGAAGACGCCCACAGCGAACAAATTCAGCACCACCCACCAGACGGTGAACAGGATCAGAGCTTTCTTCATAGCCGCCGTCCCCATCACTGGGTTCACCATCACATCTCCTGCGCCTACCCTCCGGGGTCCTCCGCAACATCTGGCTATCGCTTCGGGACCTTCCCCTCCACCCGGCGCTGCTTGATAATCTGCTCGGCCAAGCCATCCGGCACGAAGTCGTAGCAGCGGAACTCCAGTGTGAAGGTGCCCCGGCCCTGGGTGAGACTGCGCAGGTCAGTGGCGTAGCCCCGGGCCTCGGCCAGCGGCACCTCGCCATCCACGTTGCGCATGTTTCCCCGCACGTGCATTCCGCTCACGCTCCCACGCCGCCGCCCAATATCCGCCACGACGCTTCCCAGGTGCTCTTCGAGAACATTCACGTCAACGCGCATGACGGGCTCGAGCAGCGCGGGGTCGGCGCGACGCACCGCCTGCCGCACCGCCATTGAGCCCGCGATCTGGAAGTCCATCGAGGCCGAGTCCACATCGTGGAACTTGCCGCCCAGTAGCGTCACGCGCACATCGGTGACCGGATAGCCGGCGATGATGCCTTTCTCCAGCGCCTGGCGCACGCCCAATTCAGTGGGACGCACAAAGTCGGTGGGGAATTCGGAAGGGGGAGCCTCGTTCTCGAAGACGACGCCCCCCCCGCGCTCCAGCGGCTCGACGAGCAACCGTACCTCGGCGAAATGGCCATGACCACCGGTCTGCTTCTTGTATGTACCGGTCGCCTCGACTGCCTGGCGCACCGCCTCGCGGTAGGAGACCTGCGGCGGGCTCACCTGCGGGACGAGACCGAACTCAGTCCGCAGCCGATCCACGGCAACCTCCAGGTGCAGTTCCCCCATCCCGGCCAGCGTCTCCTCGCCCGTCTCCGGGTCGAAGCGGCTGACCAACGTGGGGTCCTCGTCACACAGCCGCGCCACGGCCTGGCGCACTTTGTCGCGCTCGTCGCTAGAGACTGCCGTCAGCGCCACCGCGATGACCGGAGCCGGGAACTTGAAGGTCTCCAACTCGATAGGATGGGCCGGGTCACAGAGCGTGTCGCCGGTGATGGCCGACTTGACGCCCACCAACGCCACCACGTCGCTGGCTGCCATGTGGTCCACCTGCTCACGGCGGTTGGCGTGCATGCGGTAGATGCGCCCCACCCGCTCCTCCACGCCGGCACGCGGGTTGTAGACCATCTCCCCAACCTTCAGGTGGCCGGAGAAAACCCGCACCCAGGTCAGGTGCCCCACGTGCGGGTCGGTGACGATCTTGAAGGCGGCGGCACACAAGGGGGCAGCGGGGTCATCGGGCCGCTCGACGATTTCCTCCGTACCCCCCTCAGTCCCCCCTGTGAGGGGAGAAGTCTTGCTACCGGGGATAGTGCCCAGCATAGGAGGCAGATCCACCGGCGCTGGAAGGTAGGCAACGATGCCATCGAGCAGCGGTTGCACGCCGATGCGCTTGCGCGAAGCGCCACACAATACTGGCACCAGTTTGCCGGCGATGGTGGCGCGTCGCAGCGCCGCCCTGAGCGCAGCCGCGTCGGGCTCGAGTCCCGCCAGCCGCTGCTCCAGCAGCGCATCGTCCGTCTCGCAGATGGCGTCCAGCAGCGACGCACGGGCCGAGGCGACCCCAGCCTGCATCGTGGGTGGGATCGGCTCCACCGCTGGATCATCCGCCCCATCGCGCCATACCAACGCCTGCTGACCGATGAGGTCCACGACGCCGGTGAAGTCGCCTTCGCGGCCGGTGGGGAGTTGCAGCGGCACGGCGTGTGGCGTGAGCCGCTCGTGAACCTCGCCCAGCACACGCTCGAAGTCAGCGCCCAGCCGGTCGAGTTTGTTGACGAAGATGATACGCGGCAAGTTCTCACGGTCGGCGTGCATCCAGACTGCCTCGGTCTGCGGCTCGACGCCGCCCACGCCGCACAGCAGGATCACCGCCCCGTCAATGACGCGGATGGAGCGCACGACCTCGGCGGTGAAGTCAATGTGGCCGGGCGTGTCAATCAAGTTGATGCGGTGACCGTGCCAGTGGCAGGCGGTGGCAGCGGCGGTGATGGTGATGCCGCGCTCCCGCTCCTGCTCCATCCAATCCAGTTGCGTCGTGCCTTCGTCAATGCTGCCGACGCGGTGAATGCGTCCCGCGTAGTAGAGAACCGCCTCCGACGTGGTCGTCTTGCCCGCGTCCACGTGGGCGAAAATGCCAATGATGCGTACTTTCTCGATAGGTGCTTCTTTCTTCTTACTCATGATATCTCCTCCTTTGGCCCGATTCGTATCCCGGTCATTGCCACAGGCAGTCATCTGAAGTAAGGCAACTCTTATCAAACTCATGCTTTTGTCCCTTCTTGCTTTCTATATAGGACGCAGATCAACGCTGATATTCGCCGATTCGCTGACTCGTTGGTTCATTCTATCTGCGAAAATCTGCGTCCCATCATTCCCTCACGCCGCCAGGCCGGGCACTTTGAAGACATCGTACTCCTGCTCCATCTCGCGCCGGAATTGCTGCGTGTACAGCCGGTAGTAGTGCCCACGGGCGCGCAGCAGTTCGGCGTGGCTGCCCATCTCCGCGATGCGCCCGTCCTCAATGACCAGGATCCGGTCCGCCCGTTTGATCGTCGAAAGGCGGTGGGCGATGATGAAACTGGTGCGGTCCTGCATCAGCGTCTCCATCCCCTGCTGAATCAGCGCCTCGGTCAGCGTGTCCACTGAACTGGTCGCCTCGTCCATAATAAAGATCTCCGGCTGGGCCAGAATCGCCCGCGCCAGGCTGACCAGTTGCTTCTGTCCGACCGAAAGCAACACGCCACCCTCGCCTACCTCTTCGTCGTACTCCTTTTCCAGCGTCACGATGAAATCGTGGGCGCCGGCCAGTTTGGCCGCCTCGACGACGTCCTCGTCGGTGGCATCCAATCGGCCGTAGCGGAGGTTCTCGCGGACACTGCCGGAGAAGAGGTGCGGCGTCTGCAGCACTACCCCAATCCGGGACTGGATACCGTGCAGCGACAGTGCGGTGTAATCCCGCCCGCCGATGCATATAGTGCCCCCCGTCGGCTCGTAGAAGCGGCATAGCAGGTTGACGATGGTCGTCTTGCCCCCGCCCGTCGGCCCAACCAGAGCGATCCTCTCGCCGCGATTCACCTTTAGCGTGAAGTCCCGCAGCACCGGGTTGTCTTCCTCGTAGTAGAAGTCTACGTGATCAAATTCGATGTCGCCCTGGATGGTGCCCGGGTCAACCGCCCCCGGCCGGTCAGTCACGTCAGGCACCGCGTCAATAAGCGAGAAGACTCGCTCGGCCGAGGCGATAGTGTGCTGCATCTCGGCGTAGACGCGGGCCAGGTCCTGGATCGGCCAGAGCATGAAGGTGACGTACCCGACGAACGCCTGGATGCCGCCGATGGTCAGAGCGCCCACCTGCACTTGCAGGCCACCGTACCAGACGATGCTGCCCAACGCCACCGCGCTGATCAACTGCACCGTCGGCAGGAACAACGCCGACAGATACGCCGCCCGGTAGGACGCGCGGTACATTTCACCCGTGAGACCACCGAACTCGCGCAGATTCTCCTCTTCCCGGCAGAGCGCCTTGACCACGCGCACGCCGGTGATGTTCTCGTTGTAAGCGCCGGTGATCTTCGAGTTGAGTCTGCGCACCTTCCGGTATTCTACGACGATCTTCTTCCTGAACTGGGCCGCCACGACTACCAGCACCGGGATCACGGCGAACACTACAAGAGCCAGCCGCCAGTTGATAATCATCATAAAGTAGATGCCTGTGGCGATGTTCATGAAGCCCCAGGTGACGTCCAACAGCCCCCAGGTCACCAACTCGGCCATGCGACTCGAATCGGAGGTGACACGCGACATGATCCAGCCCACCGGCGTCCGGTCGAAGTAGGAGAAAGACAACTCCTGCAGGTGCTCGAACATTTTCTTCCGCAGGTCATACCGAATGCGTTCGCCCAGGATACCGGTCAGGAAGATGAAGGTAAAGACACCCACAGCCTGCACGACGATCAGCGAGCCGTACAGGGTGACGAGCCGGATGAGCATCTCTCTGTCGCCCGCCAGGATACCCTCGTCCACGATTTGCTTGCTGAGGAAGGTAAAGTACGAGTCCATTGCCGACACAAACGCGACGGCCACCAGAAAGCCGGCGAGCCACGGCCAATGCGGCCTGGCCTGGGCCAGGATGCGCAGGACTGTCTGGCCGTTAAACTGGGTTGTAAATTCTTCTTCTTCAAACTCAAAGTGCGACATGGGCTATCTCCTTCTCTACCCTCCCGCAGGCTTGAAAACTGCCCCGATCAACGGGTAACACCCGCACCCGGACGCCTTTCTCGCCACAACATCTTATGCAGCCTGCGGGAGAGTGGCACCGGCTATCTCTTTCCCCAACTCGTCCTCGATGCGAGTCTGCATGTCGTAGATCCGGCGATAGATGCCCCCCCGGGTCATCAGCACATCGTGCGTGCCCCGTTGCACGATCCGCCCCCGGTCGAGCACCAGGATCAAGTCGGCGCTCATCACGCTCTGAATGCGGTGGGCGATGATGAAGGTCGTGCGACCTTCCATCAGGCGCTGCAGGGCTTCGCGGATCAGCCCCTCGGTCTCCGGATCCACCGACGACGTGGCGTCATCCAGGATAAGGATGCGCGGGTCTTTGAGTAATGTACGGGCGATGGCAACGCGCTGTTTTTGCCCGCCTGAGAGTGTGATGCCCTTCTCGCCGACCAGGGTGTCGTACCCATCGGGGAACGACATAATCACGTCGTGGAGGGCTGCCGCCCGCCCAGCAGCTTCGACCTCGGCGTCTGAAACGTCCCGCCCGACCCCGTAGGTGATGTTCTCGCGGATGGTGCGGGAGAACAGGAGAGGCTCCTGCTCGACGATGCCGATCTGCCAGCGCAGGAAGTGGCGCGGATACTCTCTCAACTCCACCCCGTCGAGGGTCAGGCTGCCGCCGGTGTACTCGTAGAAGCGGGGCAGCAGGTTGACCAATGACGTCTTACCTGAGCCGGTCGAGCCGAGCAAGGCCACGGTCCACCCCGGCTCGCATCGAAAACTAATGTCTCTCAATACCGGGCTGTCGTCGTCGTACTCAAAGCAGACGTTGCGGAACACGACCTCCCCCTGCACGCCGTCAGACGGTACGTAAGAGCCTTTGTCCAGGGGCTCACGCTCTTCCTTGATGACTTTGGCCACCCGCCCGTAGGAGACCAGCCCGGTGGACATGTGTACGATCAGCCGGCCCAGGCTGCGCATGGGCCAGATAATCCATACCACCAGCCCGGCGTAGGCCAGGTAGGTGCCTACCGTGATTGTGCCGTTGATGGCCATCAGCGCCCCGGCGAAGAAGCCACCCAGCATCTGAGTGCCACACAGGATGCCCGAGACCGGCCAGAACAGCGAGTGCATCATCAGCAGCCGCCGTCCGCGCAGGAACTGCTCCCAGTTGTCCTGCTCGAACTTAGCCCGCTCATAGGACTGCCGGGCAAACGCCTTGACTACCCGCACGCCGGTTAGGTTCTCCTGCAAGGTGGTCGAAAGTTTAGCCTCCTGCTCCTGAAAGGCCTCACATGACTTTGAGACCTTCCTGAAGAAGAAGACCGACATGATCACGATCAGCGGCACCACCACAATCGAAAGCAGTGCCAGTTGCCGGTTTAAGTTCAGCAACGCAGCGAAGTTGATTCCAAAGAGCAGCACGACGCGCCCCATGCCGATGGCCTGGTCAGCGAAGAACCGGCGGATGGCGTCAACGTCTGAGGTGGCGCGTTGGATCAGTTCGCCAGTCTGCGTCTGGTCGTGATAAGTAAACGACAGCCGCTGGGTGTGGTCGTACAGGTAGTTGCGCAACCGCCGCGTGATCCCCTCCGCCGCCCGGGCAGCCCATCGTCCGCTGAGAAAGGAGAACGCGCCTTGAACCAGCGCCAGGCCGACAAAACCTAACGCAATCAGCACCAGGGTACGGTCAAACTTCCCCTGGGCTAAAACGTCGTCCACAAAATAGCGCAGCAATAGATAGTTGCCTGTTCGAAGAGCGGCTGCCACGCCTACGCTGAGCACTGCCCCCAGGTAGGTCAGGCGAAAGCCGGTCATCATGCGCCACAATCCAACCAGCCGCTTGTCCGAGAGTGCGTTTTTGAAGTCAAACTTGGATGGCGTAGTAGATGCCAACATAGTGAACAAGCCTTGTAAGATTCGTAGATTCGTAAATCCGTGGATTGATCCGTTAGTCCTGCCAATCCGTTGTTATCGAATGTCCCAGCAGTGCCTCCAACTCCGCCAGCGATGTGACCGGGTCCACAAACTGCACCGTGTGGATGCCCAACTCGCGGGCGGAGTCCACGTTGCGCAGGCCGTCGTCCAGGAAGATCGCTTGCTGCGGTGCGACGTCCAGTTGGCCCAGCGTCAGGTGGAAGATGGCCGGGTCGGGCTTGCGCAGACCGACGTAGGCAGAGTTGACGTAAACGTCAAACTCGGCATGCACGTCGAGTCCAAACTGCTCGCGAATCCGGTCGTCCTGGCCGGGCGAGGCGTTGGTCAGCAACCCGATCTTGTAGCGGCCTCGCAAGGCACGTGCAGCGGCGACCACTTCCGGGTTGAACCGGTCGCCAGCATAGAATTCCTCCATGAAATGAAGTGCTGCCTCCACGCCGGGAAGTCCCAACCGGTCGGCGATGTACTGCAGGGAGTCGTCGTTGGTGATCGCGCCGACGGACAGTCGGCGCCATGTCTCGCCCCACAGCACCTCCGGCAACGTGCCCGGTGTCAGCGCCAGCCGCCGTTCCCACCCGGCGATGTGCGCTTCGTCCGGCAGCCTCTCCATAACGCCGCCCCAGTCGAAGATGACGGCGCGGACGTTGGGGAGGGGATTGAGGACGGGGTTGGGGACGGGGATGGGCACGTCCAGGCCCTGCAACCACTTGCGCAGCGGCGCCAGCCCGCGGAAGCGCGTAGCGTGGAGCCCAACCTGTCGGGCCATGGCCACGTTCACCCGAAAGTCGTCCACGAAGACCGCCTCTTCCGCTGCCACGCCTGTTCGCTCCAGAGCCAGTTCGAAGATCGCGGGATCGGGCTTGGCCAGCCCCTCGCGGCCCGAGATGACGACCACATCGAAGGCATCGAAGGCATCAATAATACCCATTTGCTCCACGAGCCGGGGCAAATCGGCCGGTCCGTTGCTAAGCAAGGTAGTGCGATAACCCTCATCGCGTAGATGGCGGATGAGGGCTACCAGTTCCTCGTCCAGCCTGTCGCCGGCCCAGAAGGCTCGCCGGAACTCCGCCAGTTCCCCGGCGCTCAGCCCCAGCCGCTGGCCGACATCGGCCCAGAACTCCGCGCTGCTGATGCGGCCCAGTTGGACATCGTCCCAGAGCGGGCTTCTGAACACCAGTTGGTCCACACCACCCGGCGGCAGTCCGTGTCGCTGCTCCAGTTGGCGGCGGGGAGTGGGATCGGCGGTGCGCACCAACACGCCGCCGTGGTCGAAGATGAGTGCTCGAATCACGCTTTCTGCCTCCTTTCAGCGCCGGGAAACAACGCAGCCAATTCCCCGAAGCCATTCAGAACGATCACTCGCTCTGGCTCGGCAATCTCTTCGTGCTCCAGATGCCAGGTGTTCGGATGTGGGATGTAGACGGTGCCGATCCCTGCCTCCAGCGCCGGGTTGATGTCCGATCGCGGGCTGTTACCGACCATCCAGGTCTGCTCTGGCCGCAGCCCGTAGCGGGCTAACAGTCCCCGAATCACCTCGGCGTCCTTCTCCGGCACGACATGCACCCCATCGAAGAGATGGCCCAGGCCCGACCGCGCCAGTTTGCTCTCTTGCACCTCCCGATCCCCTTTGGTCAGCAGGAGCAGGCGGCAGTGGCCGCTTAGTCGGGCCAGGGTCTCCGCCACGCCGTCGAGCAGCACGATGGGATGCTCCATCACCGTCTGCCCGATCTTCCACATACCATCCGATACCTCGTTCTCAACGGGCCAGTCGCGGCTCGCGCACAGACGCTGGTAGGCGATAACCAGGCTGCGAGCGAACTCCTCCGGCGCGTAACCCACCTGAGGGACGCGTTCCCGCTCGACCGCATCCACGGTGCGCTCCGCCTCCTCCCGCCCAAAGCCCCGATCCACCAGCAACTCCACAAAAGCAGCAATGCACTGCTCGTAGTAGATGTTGTTCTCCCACAGAGTATCGTCAGCGTCAACGATCAGCGTCGTCGCCATTTGTTCATTGTTCATTGCCTCATTGTTCATTGTCTTGCCCGCTCCTCACTCTTTCAAAGATTGCGTGCTCAGATCCCCTCCAGGACGCAGTTCCTTCTCGTAGTTGGCGTACTGACGATCCACGTGCATCCCGGCCTTCTCGTAGAGGCGAGTAGCGCCAGTGAGACTTTGCGCGTCAACTTCCAGACCCACCTTGCACTTGCCACGCCGGTAGAACTCACCGAAACTGTGGTGCAGCAGGACCAGCGCCAGCCCGCGCCGCCGCCAGGGCCGCCGCATGCCCAACGAGTCGACCCATCCCATCTCTGGGTCTTCGGCCGTCTTGGGATGACACAACGACATACCGGCGATTTCCTCCCGTCCATGGCCAGGAACCAGAGCGATGGATCGTGATCCGGATTGTTGTCTATCCTGTAGCCTTGTTCGCGCAGCAGTGCCTGGGCTACCTCGTGAGTGCTCAACCTGTACTGCACCAGCACCACGCGGGTGCCCGCCGGCGCCTGGAGGATAGCCTGTCGTCCGCGCTCCTCCGCCCACTGGCAGATGACCGTACCGACACCCTGCCCCTTGTATTCGGGATGCACGTCCCCCGCCACATAGATGCGCACGTGCGGTTCCGAGTCCCACAACACGGCGTGGCCCACGAGATTGCCGTCCGGCGCGACTACGACCAGCGTGTCGGTCTCCAGGTTGAAGGTGGGAGCCTGCTAGTCGCTGCGAATTCTGTGCGCCTCGGTTCGCGGTTTACCGATCTGCTCGATGGAGCAGGCGTTCAAGAGGTCAACGACGGCTTCCACATCGTCCAGTGTTGCCGGGCGACTCGTGAAATGCTGGGGTAACAGTAATGTTGTTGACATGGTTTTCTCCTCCATGAAAGTATCCAGCAGTGAAACAAACGACAAGGCCGTGGACAGTGCCCACGGCCTTGCAGAGAAAAACCAGGATGGTGCAAGAAAAAAGGCCATGGGCGTCGCAGTCGCCCACGGCCTGAGGTGACTTTAAGTCAACCCCCGACAGGCGCACTGCGACAAGGCAACAGCCGACCTCCGCTGTTATCGCGGGGCCGGAGCGCGCTAACGATGGACATTACAGTGCGCATATCAGACCTCCTCACAAGATGCGGGGCGCATTATACCCTAATCCGGCGGGTTGTCAAGTCTGGCGTAACCGTTATAATAATGACGCTACTCGCCGGTAAAGGAGACCGAGATGGCCCGATACGACGCGCCTATCAACGCTAACGACACAAGTTTTGAGCGGGTGGTGCTACAAGCCCCCATCCCTGTTGTAGCGGTCTTCTGGTCAGCACAGGAGACTCCACGCCGGCAACTCAATGCTGTGTTGGAGCAAATTGCTCGTGAGTACGCGGGCGAGGCGCTGGTAGTGAAACTGGACGTGACTGATGCCTCCCAGGCGCAAGCACAACACAACGTAAAAACGCTGCCGCAGTTCCTGTTCTTCCGCCAAGGAAAGTTGATCGCGCGCGCCAGAGGCATGCCCAATACAGAGATGCTGCGCCCGTGGGTCGAGTACCTGCTGGGGCGTGGGCAGAAGCCAGCGACAAAGAAACCGCCGAAGGAGGCAGCACCGGCAGGTAATGGACATCCGCTAGTTGTGACAGACGCCGATTTCGAGCGCGTGGTGTTGGGGGCAAGTATCCCTGTGCTGGTGGACTGCTGGGCTGCCTGGTGCGGGCCATGCTGGATGATCGCGTCGGTCGTTGAAGCACTCGCGCGGGAGTTCGCCGGCCAGGCGCTATTCGCCAAACTGGACGTGGACGCTAATCCCACCACCGCACAGCGGTACGGAGTACAGTCCATCCCGACACTGATCTATTTCCGCAATGGACAGGAAGTGGATCGTGCAATCGGGGCCCAACCGGCACACGTGCTACGCCAGAAATTGGAACTGTTGCTGTGACCGAGTTCTTACAAGTGCATTTCTGGACGCTCTGCGGCATCAATAGTAAAACCGATCCGTAAGCACCTTTCCCGTGTGTGCAACCTCTACCCCTTCAAGTTCGAGCAAGGCTTGCTTCATCTCGAGGCCGCCTTGAAATCCCCCCAGTTGACCATCGGATCTGATCGCTCGATGGCAGGGAATGATGATGGGAAAAGGGTTGCGCGACAAGGCCCCGCCAACCGCTCTTGCGCCTCCTGGGACTCCCAAGCCTCTTGCAATCCTCCCGTAGGTACTCACCCACCCCCGAGGAATCTCGTGTTCGGCCAAGAGTACCCTTCTTTGAAACTCAGAACACCTCTTGAGCGCAAGAAGGCTCAGTTCAAAGTCAACAGCGTCCCCTTCAAGAAAGCGTTGAATCCGTTCACCAAGTTCCGCAATCGCAGGACACGATAGCGGGCTGGCGTCGGAAAAGGTCATACGGACAACATCCTGCGCCGGGGTCTCTTCATTGGGTAGGAATACGCGATATACCCTTGGCCCTCTTTCAGTTTCCTGCCAAACGATGCTCAGGGTGCCTAAAGCAGATGGCACGAGCACATACAAGAAGGGTCCCAGCCCACTCACCACCGTCAGTCTGGACTCAGGATTCTCTCCCATCGCTCACTCTCCAGACGCTGATGGGACGCCGGATGCGGATCAGCGGATAGGATGGAACTCCTCTGCTCTGACCACAGCGTGCTAGCCTCCAAAGGCCCACATCACAATAAACGGTGTCAAGTGGACCTCAATGGCGGCTGCCAATGCCAATAGCGGCAGGACGAGGGCGACGAAGACTTTGACGAAATCAGCCAACGCCCACAGCCACCCATCGCTCACTGTCATCCCCTGAGGAGGCGACGTAAAGGTCGCCCCCAGACGCACGGCCAACGCAGTCGCGATGCCCGCGGCAGGCAACTCCAGTAACCCATGAGGGAGCACGAAAGCAGCCAAGAACAGCGCCGAACTGTAACCCACGTGCGCGACCTGGGTGACGAAGAAAAACACAATCGCCAGTGGGGCCATCAGCAGGGCCACCGCCAGCGTGCCGAAGGAGAATACCGCCAGCAGCGCCGCCAACAGTAACGCCCGCACGTTGTTACCCAATACTCCCCAAGTAGTAAAGTTCGGAAGCCAGCCCACGGCCGGCAATTCGGTGAACGTTTCGGCAGAAATGTGCTCTAGTCCCAGGATCTCCGGCGGAAGCGGGTAACGTGCAGCATAGGCGTGGCCAATGAAGGCCGAAGACACCAATCCAACCGTGACCACCACGAGCGCCAGCCACGAACGGCGCAGAATAGCCGGGATGTCGCGCCCATAGAGCCCGCCCAGAGTCCCCAGCCAGCGCAACCTGGCCGGCATCTTCTGTACATCCAGTCCGAAGAACCACCATTCCCAGCACAGGTGTCCACGGAACGCGCGCCATAAAGAGGCCACGTTCAACTCGTCAATCTCGCGCCCCAGCAACCCCTCGCGGTTGAAGGTATGGATACCCATTCGCACCAGGATGATGTCTACAACCACCAAAAAAGGCACGATCCACCACAGCACATTGTAGTTGGCCCAGAACATAATGATGGCCTCACCCTGTACCAGGAGCGCCATCGGGATGATGATAAAACTGGCCAGCAGATTGGACGCCCTCACACTCGTCGTCTGACTGGAGACTACCACCGCGCCGGAGACCATCACCAAGCCCTCCGCCGTCGTCAGCGAGGGGATCAGCACCACCAGAATCGGCGGTGGCGTCCAGCCCTTGGTGAAATACAACCCGACCAGGTAGACAATGATACCCAGGTAGGCCGCTAACAGGGGCGGGATCATCGCTGCCAGTGTCTTGCCCAGGTAGAGTTGTGCATCCGTTAGGGGGGTTGCCAGAAGCGGTTCGAGGCTGTTGCGCTCTTTTTCCCCCGCAAAAGTCTCCAGCGCGATCACCAGCGAGAACGAGATAGGGAAAAATCCCACCACCATCAGCAAGAAGGGAAGCAGGCGGTCACCGACGATGGGCGCGCCATACTTGGCCACCCACCTCAGTGCTATATCGGCCACGAAACTCATCAGCACGGGAAAGAACAGCGTAAGGATCACGACAGGCACCACAATACGCCAATCCCGCAGGGAATCCCGGACTTCGCGCCTGACCAACGTAAATACCAACCGAAGCGACTCGCCACTCACCGCACGCATCCGCTCAGTTAGCGCTACCATCTCCTACTCCTCCACCACCACCCGCAGGTAGACGTCCTCCAGGCTACGCGGCACCTCACTCAGGGTGACCACCCCTACCCCATGCGATGCCAACGTCTGGAGCAAAAGAGGATTGGTACCCTGGGGATTGGGCGTGGAATAGCGCAGCCAGTCTTCTCCTTGCGCCTTGATCCCGACCAGGCCGGAGACAAGTTTCACAACACCATCGGCAGGACGGGTCAGACGTAATTCCATCAGTGGCGGGCCCAGCAGACGTACTTTTAACTCTGCCGGGGTTCCCAGCACGATAATCCTCCCACGCCGTATAATGGCAATGCGGTCGGCCAGGGCCTCCGCCTCCGCTAGATTGTGAGTGCAGATCATGATCGCCCGCTGGTGGTGGCGCAGACTCAGCACAGAGTCCCGGACTAACTTGGCACTGTGGGGATCCATCGCCGAGGTTGGCTCATCCAGCAACAGGACAGACGGGTCGTGCAACATCGCGCGCACCAGCGCCATCTTCTGCCGCATGCCCTTCGAGTACGTCCCCATACGCTGATTCCATGCCTCGGGCATCCCAAAGCGAGCCAGCAACTCCCTGGCCCGGCGCTCACACTCATCGGCGTCCAGACCCATCAGGCGACCAAAGAAGTCCAAGTACTCCTCGCCCCTCATGCGCAGATAGAGTCCTGGGTGCTCGGTCAACAGCCCGATCCGCTGTCGGACCTCCCGTGGGTGCTCGGTCACGCTGTATCCGGCCACGAACGCCTGCCCGGCCGTCGGGCGCAGGATCGCCGCCAGCATACGTACCGTCGTCGTCTTGCCAGCCCCGTTAGGGCCCAGCAGCGCCAGAATCTCACCCGGTTCCACCGAGAGCGTCACCTGATCCACAGCGGTGAAGCCGTCGAACTGTTTGGTCAGACCAATCAATTCAATCATCGTCGCTACGCTCAGAACGACTACCTGGCCGTCCAAGCGGCAGAATGCAAAGCCTGTCCCACACGAAGACAATCTCAGAAGACAATCTCATTATACCACGTTGGGCTCTCCTGACAATGGGTATAGAGTACTACGATAAGAGACTCCCAAGAAGAAACTGCCGAACGGTGCTTCCGCCCGGCAGTTTCACAGTCTCAGTTCTACACTCTCAACTTCACAGTCCCTTGGCAACTCCTGGCTATTCTAACCTAACTATCCTGCTTCTCCCGTCGAGAGACCGCATAAACGTATAGAATGCGCTGAACCACCGTGAACACAGAGAGCACCGCCAGCGCCCATATCATCACGGTGGGCAGCCCGACCGCCGACAGTACACCGATGAGAATAATACGCTCCATGCGGGTCAGCAATCCAACCTTGCAAGGGAAGCCCTGCGCCTCAGCCCGGGCACGTACGTAACTGACCATCATCACCGCCACCAGCGAGATGAGAAGCAACATAACCACTGTGGATGCCCCCTGGCGCAGGTAGTGCGCCGTGAATCCCAGAATCAGCGCGGCATCGGAAAGCCGGTCCAGAGTTGAATCGAGAAAGGCCCCAAAGCGGCTCTGCTTTCCGAGTGCCCGCGCCAACGCTCCATCCAGCGCATCCACCGGCGCAACGATCAGCAACAGCCAGCCACCCAGCGTAATGTGGCCCAGGCCAAACACAACCCCCACGCTGGCTTGCAACAGCAGGCCAAGGATGGTGATTGTATTGGGATGAATGCCCAGCCGGCCCATGGCGCGGGCGATGGGTACCAGGATAACCCTCGCCTGGGTACGCGCCCAGTCGGTCAGTGAATCCCACCGTCTACGGTGTCGCTTTCGCGTTGCACTTTTATTGATTTCTACCCGCTGGGTGCTACTCATTGTCCGTGATCCTTCCGCCTACGTAATGTCACGAGTCTCCTCCGCGCCTCACCGCCAGTGAACTGGACGGGTGACGATTTCATGAAATACAAGGACTTGCAAAAACACGTCCCCTGAACCAACGTCGCGGCACAGTTGCCCACACCGATGATCACCACGCGCACTTACTCCTGTTCACGCCTTTCCCTACTCACACCTCCTCTAAAGCCATGGTTCTGGTCAGCATTTCCATGAACTCGTCTTGACGACGCTGGATTTCGGGCAGGTTCACAGAACAATACACCTCCCGACCGGATCGCCGAACCCGAACCAAGCCGAGTACACGCAAGGGGCGCAGGTGAAAGGAGACGAGCGGCTGGCTGACGTGCAGCGCCTGCGCCAACTCGGTCACGGTCATCTCTCTGTTACTGGCGAGCGCCACGAGGATGCGCAGGCGCAAGATGCCCTTAAGGGCATAGAAATAGCGCGTCATCTCCCGCAGTTCCCCGTCAAGCGCCCTGCGCCGCTGAACGGCCATAGTCGCCTCCCGCAGTCCTGTAACGTATAAAGAACGGTTTCATAAAAAAGCGCTTATATATTACCGCAGAAATCCAACCGTGTCAAGTTTTGCCTTGCCAAACAGCCCGAATGAGGTATAATAACTGCACTACCGGGGCGTAGCGCAGTTCGGTTAGCGCGCACGGTTCGGGTCCGTGAGGTCAGCGGTTCAAATCCGCTCGCCCCGACTGACTAACGAGAAGCCCCACTCTTACTGAGTGGGGCTTCGTCATCTACCATTTGTCATTAGTCATTCGACTTCGCTTCCTGCCACAACGCTTCCAACTCGTCAATCGTCAGCGCCGCCATATCCAGCCCGCGCTCATGGGCCATCCGCTCCACACCACGAAAGCGACGCGCAAAGCGAGCGTTCGCCTCTCGCAACGCCGTCTCTGGATCCACCCCCAGCCAGCGGGCCCAGTTGACCACCGCGAACAGCAGGTCGCCTAACTCCGCCCCCCGCTCCTTCGGAGTAGTCGCTGCTTCCACCTCGGCCATCTCCTCCCGGACCTTGTCGGCCACGCCGCTCGCCTCAGTCCAATCGAAGCCCACCCGGGCTGCACGCAGGCTGTAGGCATCGGCCTGCTGCAACGCTGGCATCGCCGCCGGGACACCATCCAGCACCGAGTGGTCCTCTCCCTTCTCCTCTCGCTTCAGTTCTTCCCAGCGCCGCAACACCTCCTCGGTCCCCTTCACCGGCCGCCCGCCCCACACGTGTGGGTGGCGATGCTTGAGTTTGGCATCAATACCGGCGACGACCTGGGCCATCTTGAACTCACCCTCTTCGGTGGCGATCTGCGCCTGGAGCAAGATCTGCAACAACAGGTCGCCCAACTCTTCCTGCAGCGCCGGCACATCACCCCCGTCAATCGCTGCTAACACCTCGTACGCTTCCTCCAACAGCCCCGCCCGCAGGCTCTCGTGGGTCTGCTCGCGATCCCAAGGGCAGCCGTCCGGCGCGCGGAGGTGAGCCACCGTATCCTGTAAGCCCTCAAAACTGGTGGCACCAGGAAGCGGCGGCACGTAGAGCGTGGTCAGGTGAGCAATGTCGTCCCGGCGGTCGAGTTCGTAGAGCAGTAAGCGAACGACACGCTGCTCAGGAGTCGCGGCTGCGTGCACCAGCATCACCTCGTGGTTGTCGGGATACTGGTTCATCAGCGTGATTTTAACATCAGCGGCGAGCGAGCGGCTGTAAAGTTGGCCCACCAGCGCTGGCAGGTCCGGGTTGAGTGGCGGATGATAACGAGCCGCCAGTTCCAATGCATCGTAGATCTGCAAGCCCGCCAGCGCGTCTATCCTCAGCGCCGCGAGCGTGGGCTCGACGAAACTCAGCCCCTCTACGACGTGCACCGCCAGGCCAGCCTCCTCCGCCCGCGATAGAACCTGCCCCACCGTGGCTTCCCCCATCAGCGGATGGCCCGGCACGGCGTAGATAACTCCCTCCGGGCGCTGTCCCAATCGCAGCACCTCGCCAGCGATGGCAGTGTAGACCTGCGGGAAATCCTTCGCCTCCTCGTAGAGGTAGTCGAAGGAGTGCAACGTCAGATGAGGCGGCAATCCGGCCACGGTCGGGTGGTGCTCCGTGCGCAGCCAGACCTCACTGGCTGCCTTCAGCACCGCCCACGCTTCCCGCGTCAGGTGATGCGGATCGCCCGGCCCCAGACCCACGATGGTAATTGTCATCCGTCCTCCTTGACGAAATATATTGGCGGGGTAACTACTTTGACAATGTCATGTTTGAAGGCTACTCCTCACCTGCTCGCCAGAGGCCGTCAGATCCCGGCTCTGCGCAGCAAGATCAGTGCCTGAAGCGGGAGATCATAGTCCCACGGCGAGATCCTGTCCAAACCAAAATGGAGTCCATGTCCACGGACGAGCAAAAAGCGGGGTTCATCGTCGAACCCCGCTCTTTGGTAGAGCACTTTGCCAAACCTCCAGTTTACCCAATCTACCTCTTGGTGTACTGAGGAGCCTTCCTGGCTCTCTTGAGGCCAGGTTTTTTACGTTCCTTTATCCGCGCATCGCGGGTGAGAAAACCACCCTGGCGCAGGATCGGCCGCAGGTCTGGGTCCACCTTCAACAACGCCCGCGCGATGCCCAGTCGGATCGCCCCGGCCTGCCCGCTCACCCCCCCCCCCTTCACCATGACGCTGATGTTGAAGCGGTTCTCCGTCGCCGTCACCCTGAGCGGCTCCTTGAGATGGAGAACATCCACACTTCGGGCGAAGTACTCTTCGAGCGGCCGGTCGTTGACGACGATGATACCATCGCCCTCGGGGAAGAGACGCACCCGCGCGGTAGCCATCTTACGTCGCCCAACCGCTTCGTAATACTCCATTCCCATTTCCCCTCCTGTCATCTTAACTCCAACGGACTAGGCTGCTGTGCCACATGGGGATGGCCTGGGCCAGCGTATACCTTCAACTTCCTGAACATCCGTCGCCCCAGCCGGTTTTTCGGCAGCATACCTCGCACTGCGTGCTCGACCACCCGCGCGGGATGCTTCTGGAGCAGATTGCGCAGTGTGATCTTCTTGAGCCCACCCGGATAGCCGGAGTGACGATAGTAGATTTTCTGATCCAGTTTGCGTCCGGACACGTGAATCTTCTCAGCGTTGACGACGATCACGTAGTCACCGGTGTCAACCGAGGGTGAGTAGATGGGCTTGTGCTTACCGCGCAGGATATGCGCCACCTGAGTAGCCAGGCGGCCCAGAGTCTGCCCCGTGGCATCCACCACGTACCACTCTCGTTGGACATCTTCCTTCTTCGTCACGTAAGTCTTTTCCACGATTTCGACACTCCCATCCGAAATATACCGCTCCCATCGAACAGGCGTTAATACTTCACTTCCATCAGACAAAGCCCATGAGGAAGGGCCGTTGGCCCAGCCTGGCTGCGATCGCACGACGCCAGCACTGCCACGAATTCCTCCACACTCATCTCGCCCCGCCCGACCTGGAGCAACGTACCGACGATGCTGCGCACCATGCGGTAGAGAAAAGCGTTCGCCTCAATGTCAAATGTCAGCCCAGGACGCTCCCCACTCCACTCTGCCGTCAGCACCCGCCGCACCGTGACCTCGCCCTGCGGTGGCCGCCCAAAGGTAGCGAAGTCGTGCTCGCCCACCAGGGACTGGGCCGCCCGCTGCATCGCTGCCACGTCCAGCAGCGTAGCCACGTGCAGGCTATACCGCCGGGTCAGGGGATAGCGCACTGGCGCATTGTAAAGCGTATATCGGTAGCGCCGGCTGCGGGCATCGTAGCGCGGATGAAAGCCCAGCGCGACTTCATCAACCTCTTGGACGGCAATGTCGGCGGGCAGAACCGCGTTCAACGCCCTCTGCAAGTCGCCCGGCCCGTGCCGCCAGGCCGTACCGAAGACGATGACCTGCCCCACTGCGTGTACGCCAGCATCAGTACGGCCCGCTGCCAGGACAGTGATCGTCTCCTGGGTCACCTGCGCCAGCGCCGCCTCCAATGCTGCTTGAACAGTCGGACCGCTGGCCTGACGTTGGAACCCGCTGTAATCCGTCCCGTCGTAGGCGACGACCGCCCGCACCCGCATCGTAACGCTTGCCTACCTCCCGCTCCTACTCCTCAACCAACTCCAACAGGACCATCGGTGCAGCGTCGCCTTTACGCGGCCCCAACTTGTAGATGCGGGTGTAACCACCGGGCCTGTCCACATAACGCAGTGCGATGTCCCCGAACAGCTTTTCTAAGAGATCCACCACCGTGCCATCAGGCTCCGTCACCCACCGGTTCAGGCGACCGGCTGCCAGCCGGCGGGCATGAACACCTCGAGCCGGATCTTCTCGCTCCGCTCTCAGACCTCGCTTCGCCAGCGTGATCAGTTTATCCGCCTGCCCACGGACCGCCTTAGCCTTCGCCTCAGTCGTCTCAATACGCTCGTAATAAAACAACGCCGTCACCAGGTTGCGGCATAAAGCCTTGCGGTGACCGCCGGAGCGGTTCAGCTTCTTCCCTGCGACACGATGTCGCATCTACGCACCTCCACTCTCCTCCGTGCCCTCCTCCAGAAAGCCTCGTTCCTGGAGCCGTGCTTTCAATTCATCCAGTGATTTCTGCCCGAAGTTACGAATAGTCAGCAAGGTATCATCCCCCAACGCCAGCATCTCCAGCACCTCACCCACGCTGGTGATACCAGTGCGTCTGAGGGAGTTGAACACACGCACGCTCAGGCCAAGTTGCTCAATAGGAATCTCATAGACCTCGCCGGGAAGGCTAATCCCTTCTTCAACCGGCTCGACTTCCTCCTCCAAAGTGAGACCAGCGATCAGCCGCAGGTGAGTCACCAGGATACGCGCCGCTTCCTTAAGCGCATCTAATGGCGCAATCCGCCCGTCGCTCCAGATCTCCAGCGTCAAACGGTCATAGTTAGTCATCTGGCCTACCCGCGCCCGATCTACATCGAAAGCGGCGCGGCGAATAGGGCTGAATATGGCATCCACGGGCAGTTCGCTGATAGGCATCCGACCACGTCTATCGGCCGGCAAGTAACCTCGTCCCTGTTCAACCGTGAATTCGACATCGAGGTGTACGTCATCGGAATCCACGGTAAAGAGATATAGGTCCGGGTTCAGAATTTCGACCTCCGGTGGGGCTTGAATGTCGCCAGCCGTTACCGTGCCCTCATTCCGCACCTGAAGAGACATGCGCATCGGCTCCTGGCTTTCCATCTTCAGGCGCAGTTGTTTGACCTGCAGTATGAACTGTATCACGTCCTCTCGCACGCCTGGGATGGCGGTGAACTCGTGCGCGACATCGGAGATGCGGAGCGAGGTCACCGCTACGCCAGGCAACGAGGAGAGCAACACCCGTCGGAGCGCATTGCCCAACGTGACTCCAAAGCCACTCTCCAACGGGCCGATCACAAACCGGCCATAAGTCTGGGAAATCGCATCCGTCTCAATTTTCGGCAGCACTTGAACTGACAACCATCGCCTCCTGTGTTTGGTTAGCCTCTGGCCTGTATAGAGAACATACCGCGTAACGAATCAGGGCAAAAACCGCCCATCGGAAACTCCCACAGCCCACCAGGCCACCGCCCCCAGAACAGGCCCAGAAGCGAGACGTCCAATATCTCCCTAACGCGAATAGTACTCCACAATTACCTGCTCGCTCAATATCGTATCAATGTCCTCTCGCGCCGGCACATTCAGCACTCGAGCCGTCATCGTTTTCGGATCCAGGCTCAGCCAGTTGGGCACCCCCCCCTCATCCAAACGCTTGGCACGTTCTTTGAAGTACGTGCGCTTACGACTCCCCTCTCGCACCATGATCATATCCTGGGGGGAGACGATGTAGGATGGGATGTTCGTGCGGCGACCATTGACAACGAAGTGACCATGCTGCACCAGCTGGCGGGCCTGTGCCCTTGAGTCGGCGAACCCCAGACGGTAGATGACGCTGTCGAGCCGGCTCTCCAGCAAAATGAGCAGATTCTCACCGGTAAGGCCCGGCCGACGTTCCGCTTCGCGGAAGTAGCGCCGGAACTGACGCTCCAGCACCCCATAGATGCGTCGCGCCTTCTGCTTCTCACGCAACTGACGCAAGTAGTCAGATGGGCGACGACGGCGGAATTGGGCTAGCCGGCCGTGGTCACCAGGTGGATAGCCACGGTCTCGCTCAAAAGGACACTTGGGCGAGAAACAACGCTCCCCCTTCAAGAACAGTTTTTCCCCTTCACGACGGCACAGTTTACAGACCGGGCCGGTATATCTGGCCATACTCTCACTCCTAATCCGTTTACCCTCTTACCATCCGCTGTAGTCTCCAGACTACACCCGGCGTTTCTTGGGCGGACGACAGCCGTTATGTGGGATCGGGGTCACGTCGGTGATAGAGCGCACCTTTAGCCCCACCGCCTGAATGGAGCGGATCGCCGCTTCCCGGCCAGGGCCAGGTCCCTTGACGTAAACATCCACCTCAACCATTCCGTTGTCTATCGCATCCCTGGCCGCCTTCTGAGCAGCCTGTCGGGCCGCGAAAGGTGTGCTCTTACGTGACCCCTTAAACCCGACCGTCCCGCCGCTAGCCCAGTTGATGACATTTCCCTGCAGATCGGTCATTGTCACAATCGTATTATTGAAAGTAGCATGAACATGGGCTTGCCCACGCGGCACATTCTTCTTAACCCGGCGTCCTCCTCGACGCCGCCCTGCCTGCCTATCTCGTGCCATCACCCCTCCCACATTTGTTTGCAGACCTGCCTGCGACTACTTCTTCTTCATTCCACGCCGCCGTCCGCGGCCAGGTACTGTCTTCTTGGGACCGCGCTTGGTGCGAGCGTTCGTCCGCGTACGCTGACCGCGCACAGGTAGATTGCGGCGGTGACGCAGACCCCGATAGCAGCCAATATCTATCAGGCGCCTGATGTTCATCTGCACTTCACGCCTCAAGTCACCCTCGACCTGGCACTCACGATCAATAACCTCGCGCAGCGCAGTGACCTCAGACTCCGTCAGATCCCTGACCCGTGCATCGGGATCTACCCCGGCCTTGCGCAGAATCTCACCACTCAGGCTACGCCCAATGCCGTAAATATACGTCAGTCCGATTTCCACCCGCTTGTTCCGTGGTAAGTCTACCCCTGCAATACGCGCCATACTTCCCTCCGGTCAGAAATCCCAATGACCAAACCCCAATCAAGCCTTAGACCCCTGGGCCTTGCGATTTGAGATTTGAGATTTGAAGTCATCCCTGGCGTTGCTTGTGCTTTGGATTTTCGCAAATCACTCGTACCACTCCCCGCCGCCGAATAATCTTGCACTTCGGACAGCGCCGCTTCACTGAGGGCGACACCTTCATCACATCATACCTCCCTGCCTGATACCCATTCACTTGCCTACAGTCGTGACAGAATCTCTGCATCGCCATCGGTGATGGCAATGTCATGCTCAAAATGGGCTGTCAATTCCCCATCGCACGAAACCACAGTCCAATGGTCGTCCAGCACCTTCACACAACTATCTCCGGTCAACACCATCGGTTCCAGCGCCACGGTCATCCCCTTACGCAAGCGCACACCTTTTCCTGGTTGGCCATAGTTGGGTACCTGTGGATCCTCGTGCATTTTCCGCCCGATGCCGTGACCCGTATACTCCCGCACGACGTCATATCCGCGACTCTCCACGTAGGACTGGATAGCAGCGGAGATGTCACCGGAACGATTGCCCACCCTGGCAGCGGCTATCCCTGCATAAAGCGCACCTTCGGTTACCTCCAGCAGCCTCTGTGCCTCCAGGCTGATCTCCCCCACCGGCAACGTGATCGCCGCATCGCCGTGGTAACCGTCCAGTATAACCCCGACATCTATGCTGATAATGTCCCCTTTCCGCAACACACGTGGGCCCGGAATACCGTGTACCAGTTCCTCGTTCACCGAGGTGCAGATACTGGCCGGAAAAGGACAAGCGCTGCCGGGTGGATACCCCTTGAACGACGGAATGGCGTTGTACTTGCGGATCACCGTTTCCGCCAACTTATCCAGCTCCGCCGTCGTCACACCCGGCGCGACCCACTCCCGCATCCTCTCCAGCACCTCGGCCACGATCCGGGCGGACCGGCGCATCTTGTCAATCTCGGCTGCTGACTTCAAAGTAATCAATCACTACTTCCTGGCTGCTTCCACGATCGCCCGTAGGTTGTCCTGCACGTTCTCAATCGTCTGTTCTCCGTTGACAGCGACCAACAGGCTCTTAACGAAATAGTAACCAACGGTCAGCAACTCTGCCTATGTCCCCTTGCCTGCGTCTGACGGACCCAATAGCACGACGAAGTAGCCCACACACACCTTACTTGATGAACCCTTCGTAGTGGCGCATCAAGAGCTGGGCCTCCAACTGGCGCACCGTATCCAGCACCACACCGACCACGATCAGCATGCCAGCAGAGGTGATGAGCAGTACACTCGTTTGTAAGAACAGGTCTACGATAAAGGGTAACACCGCCACACCGCCCAGGAAGAGCGCCCCTACCAGCGTGATACGCCGGTAGACGAAGTTGATGTAATCGGCAGTTTTCTTACCCGGCTGGGTCCCTGGAATGTGGCCCCCCTGTCGTTTCAGCGTGCCCGGCAAATCCTGCTGCTGAACCATTATATCAGTGTAGAAATAGGTGGCCCCCACAACCGCCAGGAAGTAAAGCAGACCGTACCACGGACTCTGCCCACCAAAGAAGTCCATCACCCCCCGGGAAAACTGGGACACCCCGGCATTCTCACTGCCGACGAAGAACTGCGCAATCACCGCCGGGAAGGTGAGAATGGACTGGGCAAAGATCAGCGGGATCATGCCGGCCGTGTTGATCCGCAACGGGATGTATGTTCTCCCACCAGCGTACACCTTGCTGCCCCGCACCTTCTTACCATATCGCACCGGGATCCGTCGCTGCCCTTCTTGTATCACTACAATCACAAACATCGTGATAGCCGTGATAACCAGGAAAATACTCAGCATCAACACGCCCATCCCGACGCCCCCACCTTCCATCGCTTGAGCCTGAGTCCAGATGCGCACTACGTGCTGCGGCACTCTGGACACGATGCCGCCGAAGATGATCAGCGAAAGTCCGTTACCAATGCCCTGCTCGGTGATCAACTCTCCTAGCCAGACGGCGAACATCGTGCCAGCCGTCATCGCCACCAACACTGAAATGGTAGGCAAGATGTCCTCCGGTCGGCTGAAGCCGAAGTGGGGCAAAATGGGAGAACTGCCAAAACGGTTGAAACCCTGGGCCTGCGCAAAAGCCTGGAGCATTGCCAATGGAACGGTTATGTAGTAGGTCCACTGATTGATCTTCCGCCGACCGACTTCTCCTTCCTCGGCCAGCCGCTCTAACTTTGGGATGATCGGGGTCAGCAACTGAAAGATGATGGTAGCGGTAATGTATGGAGAGACGCCGTTCGCCATAACCGAGAAATTGGCCACCGCCCCGCCGGAGAGCATGTCGAGAACGTTGAACAACTGACTGGCACCACCTGTACCCGCCAGTAACTGCCCCAGAGCCCCCTGATCCACCCCCGGCACCGGCACATGTGCCGCCAGCCGGAAAAGGACGAGAATCAGCAACGTATACAATAACTTACGCCGCAGATCGGGCAAAGTCATGGCATTCCGCAGGGCTTGAATCATCACCTCACTCCCAATCCATTACCATCCAAATCTGTAGTTATCCCGCAATCCGCGCTCTACCGCGTTCGATAGCCGCCTCGTCGCCAGGGCAGTTCCTCTACCACTCCCCCGGCCGCCTCAATCTTGGCCCGTGCGCTGGCCGAAAACCGGTGCGCCTTCACCGTGAGCGGGTGCTTCAGTTCTCCGCGTCCCAGAACAACCACCAACTCATCCGCACGCTTGATGATGCCCGCCTCGACCAGCGTCTCTGGCGTGACCTCGGCTCCCTGCTGGAAAACTGTGAGCCGCCCCAGGTTAATCGGCGTGAATCGGACACGCCACGGATCGCGGAAGCCCACACCCCGTGCGAACGGGATCTTCCGCACCAGTGGCAACTGACCGCCCTCGAAGTAAGGCCGCACGCCACCGCCGCTGCGAGCCTTCTGGCCTTTCGTGCCGCGTCCAGCAGTCTTACCCCGCCCGGCAGCGATGCCTCGCCCAACACGCCTACGTTTCTTCACCGCTCCTTCAGCGGGCTTCAATTCATGTGGCTTCACCCTTCACCCCCACCAACCAACTAATCCACTTCTTCCACCGTCACCAGGTGCTTCACCTTAGCGATCATACCTCGGGCAACCGGTGTATCCTTTTGCTCCACCGTCTGATGCATCCGTCGCAGACCCAGCGCCCGCACCGTCCGCTTCTGCCGATAGGAATACCCAATCGGACTTTTCGTAAGCGTAATGCGCAACAGTCTGTCCTTCTTCTTCGCAGCGCTCATCGCCCTCGCCTCCAAAACGGCATCACTCTGACCTCAGGCACACCACGCTCACGGGCCACATCCTCTACACGACGCAGTTGCGCCAGGCCATCCATCGTCGCCCGCACCACGTTGAGAACATTAGAACTGCCCTGCGATTTCGTAAGCACATCGCGTATGCCCGCCGCCTCCAACACGGCACGCACACCTCCTGCAGCGATCACACCTGTGCCCGGTGCGGCCGGCTTAAGCAGCACCTTCGCGCCGCCGCATTGCCCGACTACCTCGTGCGGAATCGTAGTCTGCACCAGCGCCACAGGCCGCATGCTGCGCCGTGCCCGTTCCGTCGCCTTACGAATCGCATCGGGCACACCGCGCGCCTTGCCGATCCCAATGCCGACCTGCCCACGGTTGTCGCCCACTACCCCCACGACGCGGAAGCCAAAACGACGACCACCCTTAACAACCTTCGCGACCCTCGTGATGTCTACAACGCGCTCGTCCAGTTCCTCTCGCTCTTGGAAGACCTTGCGATTCGGTATGCTCCCTCTGGCCATTCTGCCTCCGTTCCGTTGCGCCTCAAAACTCGAGCCCGCCCTCACGGACTGCGTCCGCCAGAGCCTTCACCCGGCCATGATACTTATACCCACCGCGGTCAAAGACCACTATCTTGATGCCACGGCTCAACGCACGCCCCGCCAACACCTCGCCCACCACGCGCGCCTGCTCAGTCTTCGTCAACCCCTGGAGTTGCGCTTTCACCTCTGGATCAATGGTCGAAGCGAAAACCAGCGTGTGCCCCTGGCTATCATCAATCACTTGAGCGTAGATGTGACGCAGGCTGCGAAAAACATTCAACCGTGGTCGCTCTGGCGTCCCAACCACGCGCTTCCGTACACGTCTATGCCGCCGCAGACGGGCCACTCGACGATCAATCTTTGGCATATCTCAACCTCAATCCACCGACTGAGAGCCTATCCGGACAGTCGCTGGGGCCGGTCCCCGGCCGCCCCCCGGCTCGGTCAGAGACCGGGCGGAGCATTTTCGGACAGGCACTAATCAATCTTACCGGCCTTGCCGGCCTTGCGGCGAACGTACTCGCCAACATAACGGATGCCTTTGCCTTTATAGGGTTCCGGTGGCCGCCAGGCACGGATCTCCGCCGCTACTTGCCCCACCAACTCTTTATCAACCCCGCTCACCGTGATCACCTTTGAGCGGGGCTCAACCTCAAACTGAATCCCCTCGGGCAGGGCAATGCGCACCGGGTGAGAGAAGCCTAATTGTAGCAGCAGACTCCCATCTCCCTGCAAATCCACCCGATACCCGACCCCCTGGACTTCCAACCGCTTCTGGAAACCCTGCGTCACGCCGATCACCATGTTATTCAGCAGCGCCCGCGTCGTACCATGCAACGCCTTATGGTGCCGTTGATCGGTCGGACGATGCACCCTCAACCGGACGTCCTCCAGTACAATCTCCATATCCGGGTGGAACTCGCGGGAAAGGCTCCCCTTGGGCCCTGTCACCGCCACATGGCTACCTTGAATATCAACCCTTACCCCCTCGGGTACAGGGATAGGCATATAGCCAATCCGTGACACTACCTGCCTCCTCCATCAGCACCTACCACACGTGGCATAGCACTTCACCACCCACACCCAGACGGCGGGCCTGCTGTCCCGTCAACACCCCCTTGGGCGTCGAGAGAATAGCGATGCCCATGCCGCTTCGCACCCACGGTATCTCCGATGCGCGCGTGTAGACGCGGCGTCCTGGCTTACTAACACGCTTCAGCCCCGTGATTACCGGGTGACGCTCCTTCCTCTCGCCCACGTACTTAAGCCCGATAACCAGTTGTGGATGTGGGCGCTCATTCGTCACATAATAATCCTTAATGAACCCCTCGTTCTTCAAAATCTTGGCCATCGCCACCTTGATCTTGGACGAAGGCACACGCACACCTGGATGTCCCACCACTAAGGCGTTACGAATGCGCGTCAACATATCGGCTATTGGATCGGATGTCGTCATCAAAAGAAACCTCGCTCCCGTTTGCTCACCAACTCGACTTGACCACGCCCGGGATTTCTCCCCTCAAAGCCCGCTCCCGGAAGCAGATACGGCACATCTGGAAGCGCCGGATGTAACCCCGTGGCCGACCGCATATCCTGCAACGGTTCCGCACCTGCACCTTATGCTTGCGTCGCGTCTCTCGAATCGGCAGACACTTTCTCGTCATACTTGCTTCTCCAATCCAGGTCACCCGCCCCTGCGGCGGAACGGCATCCCCAACAACTCCAGCAGCCGCCGCCCCTCCTCGTCTGTACGAGCTGTGGTAACGACGCTGATCTCCATGCCCCGTATTTTATCAATCGAGTCATAATCAATCTCAGGGAACACAAGTTGCTCCCGCAACCCCAGTGTGAAGTTCCCGTGTCCATCGAAGGTATCGGGAACACCACGAAAGTCACGTTGACGCGCCAACGCTACGTTGCACAACCGATCCAGAAACGCCCACAGGCGCTCTCCTCGCAGCGTCACCTTGACGCCGACGGCGCGACCTTCCCGCAGCTTAAAACTCGCGATGGACTTACGCGCCCGAGTGACCACAGGCTGCTGCCCGGTGATCGTCGCGATGTCCCGCACCGTGTGATCCAGTGCCTTAGCATTCTCCAGCGCCTCACCCACGCCCACGTTGACCACGATCTTCCGCAGGTGCGGCACCTCCATGATGTTCCGATACCCGAACTCCTTCATCAGCTCGGGCCGGACCTCCTCACGGTAAAGCCTATACAAACGCTGCATCAGTCTGCCTTCCTACCCCAGGTATGGAAACCCGCTACTAGTCAATTGCCTCACCGCACTTCTTACATACACGCACCTTACGCCCATCCTCCTGCCAGGTAAACTTTACACGCGTGCGTTGATCACACCGTGGGCACACCAGCATAACGTTAGAGATATGAAACGGGGCCTCAAATTCTATGATGCCTGGTTGAACCTGGCTGCGTCCGGCACGGGTGGGACGCTGGTGCTTCTTGACAGTGTTGATCCCAGAGACAACGATACGATTTGCCTTCGGCAATACCCGCTGTACCGTCCCCCGCAGGCCCTGATCGTTGCCAGAAATGACCTCTATAGTATCACCCTTCTTGATTCGATTGCCCACCCTGCACACTCCCTCAATTGTCGCCTCTACAGCACCTCAGGAGCCAGCGAAACGATCTTCATGAAGCCCTTTTCCCGCAACTCGCGGGCCACCGGGCCGAAGATGCGTGTGCCTTTCGGGTTCCGGCTTGCTCCATCCAGAATCACCGCCGCATTATCGTCGAAGCGGATGCTGGAGCCATCAGAACGGCGGTACTCCTTCGCCGTGCGCACAACCACTGCCCGTACGACCTCTCCTTTCTTCACCTGCCCCTTTGGAGTAGATTGCTTCACGGTCGCTACGACAATGTCACCCACTCCACCGTACCGTCGCTTGGAACCGCCCAGCACCCGGATGACGAGGACTTCCCGCGCCCCGGTGTTGTCGGCCACTCGCAGACGGCTCTCCTGCTGGATCATTGCTCAACCCCCGCCGTTGCTCCAGCTTCTGGTCGCTTCAATATCTCCTCCACAACCCACCGCTTCTCACGACTCAGTGGGCGGGATTCGACAATACGCACCACGTCACCAACGCAGCAGACGTTCCCCTCATCGTGAGCCTTGTACTTCTTCGCCCGGCGCAATACCTTGCCGTACCGCGGATGGCGTACCAGACGCTCAACCCGTACCACCACGGTCTTGTCCATCTTGTCGCTCACTACGCTGCCAACGAGATGTCTCCTTGTAGAAGTGGGCCATTCCCTCACTGTGCTGCCTCCTCAACCAACTCAGCGACCAACTCCCGCTCGCGAAGGATCGTCTTCATCTGGGCAATGTCACGCCTCACAGCCCCTACCCGGTTATGATCTTCCAGACGCCCCATGGCCAATTCACGGCGCAGAGCGAAGAGCTCCCGATAGGCATCCTCCAGCCGCCCTTGCAACTCTTCCGTAGTCCAGGTTCGAATCTCCCGTGCCTGCATGCTTCTCCTATTCCCCAGCAAAGATTCCTTCGCGCTTCACGAGCTGGCACTTGATGGGCAGCTTATGGGATGCCAGACGCATCGCCTCGCATGCCATCTCCTCAGACACACCGCCCAGTTCGAACATGATGCGGCCCGGCTTGACCACGGCCACCCAGTGATCCACCGACCCTTTGCCCTTGCCCATACGAGTCTCGGCCGGCTTGGCCGTGACCGGCTTATCGGGGAAAATACGAATCCAATACTTCCCGCGCCGTCGCACATGGTGCACGATTGCTCGCCGCGCTGCCTCGATTTGCCGCGCCGTGATCCACGCCGGCTCCAGGGCTTGCAATCCATACTCCCCGAACACGACCTCGGTCCCGCGCGTGGACTTGCCCTTCATCCGGCCGCGCATCTGTTTGCGATACTTCACTCGCTTTGGCATCAACATCGTCTTGCTCCCTCTCCAACGAACCCAGGCTCTCACGTACCTAAACGACGAAAGGTTTCTCCTGTACCTTTGACTCAGGCAATATCTCGCCCTTGTAGATCCATACCTTCACCCCGATGCGGCCATAGGTTGTGTGCGCCTCTTCTTGAGCGTAATCAATGTCGGCGCGCAAGGTATGCAACGGCACCCGCCCCTCGCGCTGCCATGCCTTACGCGCCATTTCGGATCCATGCAGACGTCCCTTGCACATAACCCTAATCCCCTGCGCGCCAGCGCGCATCGCAGCTTGCACCGCTCGCTTCATCGCCCGGCCATGAGAAATTCGCCGCTCCAACTGGGCAACGATATTCTCCGCCACCAACTTGGCGTCCAGTTCAGGCCGTTCCACCTCCTGCACGTCCACGGAGACACGCTTGCCAGTCATCTCCTCCAATTCCCGGCGCAGCATCTTGACCGCAGATCCCTTGCGTCCGATGACAATGCCAGGCCTCGCTGTCCAGATAGTTATCGAAACCTGATTTGGGAAGCGCTCAATCTCAATACGAGAAATACCTGCACGCACTGCGCCCTCCTGGATGAACCGGCGAATCTTCAAGTCCTCGTGCAACAGGTCGGCGTAATCATCGCCCTCCGCATACCAGCGTGCCTTCCAATCCCGGATCACTCCGAGCCTGAAGCCATAGGGATGAACCTTGCGTCCCAAATCATTCCTCCTTAAGCAATCCGTTCCTACCCATAATCCTCCGTTTTCTCCTCCAGCACCACCGTGATGTGCGAGGAACGTTTACGGATCGGCCTCCAGCGGCCGCGCCCACCGAAGCGCCGTCGCCAGCCCTTTCCGGGCATCACGCCCGACCCCTCATCGGCTACGATGTGCGCCACGTACAAATCGTCACGCGATATCCCGAGATTTTCCTCCGCGTTCGCTACAGCGGAGTGGATCAACTTTGCGACCGGACGTGCCGCTGCATGGGGCAGGAAATGTAACACCTCCAATGCCTCCTTGGCATCCAACCCACGCACCCGGTCAATCACTCGCCGAACTTTACGTGCCGGTATCGGCACGTGCTTCGCCCGGGCCAGCACTTCTGTGCCCATACCCTACCCCTTCCTCATCCCTGCCGTACCCGCCCTTTCCTCTCTCTAACAATGTGACCCCGGAAGGTGCGGGTGGGGGCAAACTCGCCCAACTTATGCCCAACCATATCCTCCGTGATATAAATCGGCACATGCCGCCGGCCATCATGAACGGCAATAGTATGCCCAATCATATGGGGGAAGACCGTCGAAGACCGGGACCAGGTGCGGACCAGCCGCTTCTCCCCCACCTGATTCAATCGCTCAATCTTCCGCAACAACTTCGGATCCACGTATGGTATGGGCCTCTTTAATGGCGATCGTGACATTATCTACCTCGTTCCTCAATCTCCCACTGCTCAATTCCCTATCTACCGCCGCCGCTTACCACGTCGGCGCACGATATACCTATCGGTGGCCTTGTTGCGCCGCGTTTTCTTACCCAGCGTTTTCTTTCCCCAGGGCGACTTGGGACTCGGCATGCCGATCGGCGACCGGCCCTCGCCGCCACCATGAGGATGATCACGAGGCGACATGGCCGAGCCGCGCACCGCCGGACGCCATCCCAACCAGCGCTTCCGACCAGCCTTGCCTAACTTAATGTTACCGTGGTCCACATTGCCCACCTGACCGATGGTGGCAATACACTCCTGGCGTACCAACCGTACCTCACCGCTAGGGAGACGCAACGTCACGTAGTCCCCCTCCCTAGCAAGCACCTGCGCCGAGGTACCGGCCGAGCGCACCATCTGCCCCCCCCGCCCTGGATACAACTCGACGTTGTGCACCAGCGTGCCGAGCGGGATACGTGCCAGCGGAAGTGCGTTCCCCACACGGATCTCCGCATCCTCACCGCTCACCACCGTGTCACCCACCTGCAACCCCAGTGGCGCGATGATATACCGCTTCTCGCCGTCGGCATAGACCAGCAACGCGATGCGGGCCGAGCGGTTGGGATCGTACTCGATGCTCCTCACCCACGCTGGAATACCTACCTTATCGCGATTGAAGTCAATCAGCCGGTATCGCCGCTTATGCCCACCACCTCGATGGCGCACCGTGATGCGTCCCTGCACGTTACGACCAGACTGCTTACGCAATGAACGCAGCAGGCTACGCTCCGGCTCCGTGTGCGTAATCTCCTCAAAAGTCGAACCGGTCATCCCCCGCCGGCCAGGTGAGGTGGGCTTATATACCTTTATCGCCATACTACACCCTTTCAAATACCTCCAGCCGCTGACCCTTCGCCACAGTGACCACAGCCTTCTTCCACGGTGAGCGGCGCATCATCCCACGGCGTCCGTACCGCCTGGTAGCCTTGGCTGGCACATTCATCACATTGACCGCCACAACGTCTATCCCGTAGATAGCCTCAATCGCCCGCTTCACCTCGATCTTATTCGCGCGACGATCTACCTCGAACGTGTACTGTCCCAACTCCGAAGCCTGATAGCGCGCTTTCTCCGTATCAATCGGCTGGATGATCACCTTATAGGGATTCATCGTCCACCTACCCTAGTAGAATGCTTTCGATCACCTGCAGCACACCCAACGGCATCAACACATGATCATATGCCAACAAATCATGGACGTTAAGGTAACTGGCTCGCAATGTCTTCACCTGCGGCAGGTTGCGTGCCGACTTCTCCACCGGCTCGTTCCGCTCCGGCAGCAAGATCAGCACACGCCGATCCAGCCCGAGGTTCCCCAACACTGCCACCATCTCTCTGGTCTTAGGCATTTCCATCTCCAGCACGTCCAGCACGACGATCTGGTTCTCCATCGCCTTAGCCGACAGGGCCGAGCGCAGCGCAGCGTGTCGCATCTTGCGCGGCATCTTCTTGATGTACTTGCGCGGCTTCGGCCCGTGAGCCACCCCACCACCGACGAACAGGGGGGCGTTACGGCTGCCGTGGCGTGCCCGCCCGGTACCCTTCTGCCGATACCACTTGGCCTTGGTGCGATTCACCTCGCCGCGAGACTTCGTCTTATGCGTCCCCAGGCGAGCATTCGCCAGTTGACGCACCAAGGCCTGATGCATCAATGGCACGTTGACGGGGACCTCGAAGATGTCGGAGCGCAACTCAACCTCGCCAACTTCTTCTCCTCTGGTATTGTACATTGGAACAACCATCGCTCTCCTCACAGGCTATTCGCCCCGTCGCCTGGCCAACTCTCTCGACTTGCGAGCCTGCTTGATCATCACCAGCCCACCTTTGGTACCCGGCACACCACCACGCACCGCCAGCAGGTTCCGCTCTGGGTCCACCAACTCCACCCGCAGGTTCTGGGCCGTGACACGCCCCCCTCCCATACGACCGGGCATCCGTTGCCCTTTCCACACTCGACCGGGATAAGCGCAGGCACCGATGGAACCCGGCGCACGCTGCCGATCCGACTGACCGTGCGTCTTGGGGCCGCCTCCAAAGCCGTGTCGCTTGACCACGCCCGCGAAGCCTCGCCCTTTCGAGATGCCGACTATGTCCACGCAATCGCCGGCCTCAAAGACATCCACCAGGATGCGTTGCCCCTCCTCGGCCTCCTCATCTCGCAGGCGGAACTCCCGCAGGTAACGCAGCGCAGATATCCCGTTGCGCGCCAGATGCCCCTTCTCTCCGCCACTCAACCGCTGCGGCTTCACTTCCTCAAAGCCAAGTTGAACAGCACGGTACCCATCCTGCTCAAGCGTCTTCACGTGAGTCACATAGCATGGCCCCGCCTCAATGACCGTCACGGGGACAGCCTCTCCGCGATCGTCAAATATTTGCGTCATTCCAACTTTTCTGCCCAGGATCACCTTCACACCAACACCTCCCCAGGGGACACGTAGCCTGACAGTGACGCTCCCCCGCCGCAGGCAGAGGCTTCATTGGTGGCGACCAGCCCCAGCCTTCCCCCTACGTGGGGAAATCCGGTGACAGCCAGCCCACGCCGCCATCCCCACGTCAGCAGGGACAATGCAGAGGAGAAAGCAGAACCCGCTCACCCTCCTCATTCTACCTACTTCCTATCTACTTCTGTCACCTATTTATAGCTTGATCTCGATATCTACACCGGCCGGCAGATTCAACCGCATTAGAGAATCAATGGTCTTGTTATCCGGCTCGATGACGTCAATCAGTCGCTTGTGGGTGCGAATCTCGAAATGTTCGTGCGAATCCTTGTCAATGAAAGTCGAGCGACGAACGGTAAAGCGCTCGATCTTGGTCGGCAGAGGCACAGGCCCCACCACCGTAGCGCCTGTGCGCTCCGCCGTCTCCACAATGCGCTTAGCCGATTCGTCAAGCACACGATGATCGTAGGCCTTCAACCGGATGCGAATCCTCTGCTTGGCCATACTCCGCCACCTAGTCCAGAATCTCGGTGATGACACCGGCGCCGACGGTCAGGCCACCCTCGCGAATGGCAAAACGGGAGCCCCTCTCGACGGCGACTGGCTCGATCAACTCCACTTCTAGGTTGACACTGTCGCCTGGCATCACCATCTCCACGCCCTCCGGCAAGCGGATCTCTCCCGTCACATCCATCGTGCGAATGTAGAACTGCGGCCGGTAGCCGTTGAAGAAGGCCTTGTGACGACCACCCTCTTCCTTCTGCAGCACATATACCTCGCTCATGAAGTGCCGGTGAGACTGGATGCTGCCCGGGATCGCAACGACCTGGCCACGCTGCACCTCATCCCGGTCCACACCCCGGAGCAACAACCCCGCGTTATCGCCCGCCATCACACTGTCCAGCTTCTTGCGGAACATCTCCATGTCGGTGACGACAGTCTTGGTGGGCTCGTCCTGCAGGCCGACGATCTCCACCTCGGTCATCGGCACCATCACACCTCGATCGACGCGGCCAGTCACCACCGTACCCCGCCCCTTGATCGAGAAAACATCCTCGATGGACATCAAGAATGGCTTATCCTCATCCCGCACCGGCATGGGGATGTAATCGTCAATCACACGCACCAGTTCCCAGATGCACTGATACTCGGGCGCGTCTGGGTCGGTGCTCTCGCTCTGCAGTGCCTGGAGGGCACTTCCGCGCACGATAGGCGTATCGTCACCGGGGAAGCCGTACCCATCGAGCAGCTCCCGCAACTCCAACTCGACCAATTCCAGCAACTCCGGATCGTCCATCAGGTCCACCTTGTTCAGGAAGACCACGATGGCCGGCACGTTCACCTGGCGGGCCAGAAGCACGTGCTCTCGCGTCTGCGGCATCGGGCCATCCGCTGCCGAAACGACCAGGATCGCCCCATCCATCTGCGCCGCCCCGGTGATCATGTTCTTGATATAGTCCCGGTGGCCCGGGCAGTCAATGTGAGCATAGTGCCGGTTCTCTGTCTCGTACTCGACGTGAGCGATAGCCACAGTCAGAATCTTCGTCGCGTCACGGCGGAACATCTTCACGTCCGCCCTTGCCACTTCCTCATACGCCTGGAACTCGGCCAACCCTTTTAAGGAGAGCACCTTCGTTAGGGCAGCAGTGAGAGTCGTCTTGCCGTGATCAATGTGCCCGATGGTGCCCACGTTGAGGTGCGGCTTTGTACGTTCAAATTTCTTCTTCGCCATTTCTCACTCCTTTCATCTCACTTCCTTCGGATGACATAACTCTGCTGTACTACCAGCCTCCACCATACATAATGGCGTTCATCCGCTGTTGATCTACTTCCGCATAATGGTTAAACTCCATCGTAAAAGTGCCCCGTCCCTGCGTCAGACTGCGCAGGTCGGTCGCATACCCAAACATCTTCTCCAGAGGGACAAAGGCGCGTATCGCCTGTATCCCTCCTACCCGAGACGCCACTTCCCTGATCTCGGCCCCCCGAGCGTTCAGATCTCCCATCACCTCGCCAGTGTACGTCTCCGGCACAACCGTCTCCAGGTCCATCACCGGCTCCAACAAGACTGGCCCGGCCACCTCCACTGCCTGGTTGAAAGCCATCGTGCTAGCCACTTTGAAGGCCAGTTCAGAGGATGTCTCCTCATTCAACTCCGCGCCGAGCAATCGGACCTTCACATCCACGAGTCGGTAGCCAGCCAACACGCCACCCTCCATCGCCTCGTGGCAGCCCCGCTTGACCGCCTCGACGAACTCGGGGGGCAAAACCCGGGCCCGCGTGACACTCTCAAAGAGAAACCCTCCCCCGGCAGGCAGTGGCTCCACCTCCAGCCACACGTGGCCGAAGTGCGTCCGGCCCCCAACCTGTCGCTCGAACAACCCCTCGCCTTCAGCCCGCTGCGTGATCGTCTCGCGGTAACTGACCCGCGGACGGCTCACCCGCCCGCTCACACCAAACTCCCGCATCAGCCGGTCGGTCAGGATTTCCAGGTGCAACTCTCCCATCCCAGAGATGAGCGTCTGCCCAGTGTTATCGTCAATCCGAACCACAAAGGTAGGGTCTTCTTCAGCCAGCTTTTGCAACCCTTCGGCCAACCGATCCTGATCGGCCGCCGTCTTCGGTTCAATCGCTACCGAGATGACTGGCTCTGGGAAAGAGATGGGCTCCAAGATAATCGGCCCGCTGGGCGTACACAGCGTCTCGCCGGTGAAGGTATCCTTCAGCCCCAACGTCGCGCCGATGTCTCCCGCGCCCAATTCCTGAATTTCCTCCCGGTGATCAGCGAACATGCGGATCAACCTACCGATGCGTTCCCGGCGGCGCTTGGTGGCGTTGACAACCCTCGAACCTACCTTCACCTTCCCGGAATAGACCCGGAAATAGGCGAGCCGGCCCACATATGGGTCACTTGCGATTTTAAAGACCAATGCTGCCAGTGGCACGTTTAGGTCTGCCGGGCGGGTCTCCACCTTTTTAGTGTAAGGGTTGATCCCCTTCACTGGCGGAACGTCCAGCGGTGACGGCAGGCAGTCTACCACCGCATCGAGCAGGGGCTGGACACCCTTGTTGCGCAAGGCCGAGCCGCACAAGACCGGGTTTAATTGCCCGGATAAGGTAGCTCGCCGCAGCGCCCGACGTAACTGACCAGCTGAGATCTCCTGCCCTTCCAAATAGAGCGTCATCAACTCATCGTCGGTCTCGACGATCTGCTCTACGGCTCGCTCCCGCGCCTTCAGCACCACCTCTTCCAACCCAGGCGGTATCTTCACGACCTCAGGTGACGCCCCCAGTTCGTCCGTCCAAACAATGGCCTGCATCTTCAGCAAGTCCACCACTCCCCGAAAATCGGCCTCGCTACCGATAGGCCATTGAATAGCGACCGGATTGGCAGCCAGTCGCTCGCGGATCGTCTCGATCGCGTGGGCGAAGTCGGCGCCCAACCTATCCATCTTGTTAATAAAAGCGATCAACGGCACACCGAATTCCTGTGCCTGTCGCCACACCGTCTCCGATTGCGGTTCCACCCCGGGCACCGCATCGAAGACGACGACACCGCCGTCGAGGACACGGAGACTTCGCTGCACCTCCGCAGTGAAGTCAATATGCCCAGGCGTATCCACGATGTTAATCTGACAGTTCCGCCAGAAGCAAGTCACTGCCGCAGCAGTGATTGTGATACCCCGCTCCCGCTCCTGCGCCATCCAGTCCGTGACCGTCGTCCCCTCGTCCACGTTACCCATCCGGTGAGTACGACCGGTGCAGAACAGGATGCGCTCAGTCGTCGTCGTCTTACCCGCATCAATGTGCGCAATGATCCCAATATTCCGAATGCAGTCCAGCGAGTTTCGTGTGACCATCGCTTGCCCGCCCCACCTACCAGCCCTGCTCCCCATCCGCGAGCGTATCCTTCTGCTAGGTGGCGGGGTCGTCCCGCAAAACAAGCGGCCTACGATGGACCACCTACCACCGGTAGTGAGCAAAGGCCCGGTTGGCCTCAGCCATCCTGTGTGTATCTTCCCTCTTTTTAACTGCCGCCCCGGTCCCACGTGCTGCGTCCATCAACTCACTGGCCAGTTTTTCGGCCATAGACTTGCCGGGGCGATTGTGCGCAGCGGCTAGCAGCCAGCGCATCGCCAGGCTAAGCCTGCGGCTCGGCGGCACCTCCACCGGGATTTGGTACGTGGAGCCCCCCACGCGACGCGGTTTGACCTCCAGCACTGGTGAGATATTCCTCATCGCCTCTTCCATCACCTCCAGCGGAGGCCGCTTCATCCTATTCTGCACAATGTCCAACGCGTCGTACACAATCCGCGCTGCAGTGCTTTTCTTTCCCCCCCTCATCAATTTATTGATGAACTGAGCCACCATCACGCTATTGTAGCGGACCTCGGGTTTAACCTGTCGCTTGGGCGGACGATATCTTCGGGGCATAGCTCACCTGCCTCAACATCTACCTTCTAGGACGCTTGGTCCCATACTTGGAACGTTGTTGCATACGATCTTCCACACCCATTGTATCAAGAGCGCCACGAACGACGTGGTAGCGCACACCAGGCAGGTCCTTAATGCGCCCTCCCCGCACCAACACAACTGAGTGCTCCTGCAACGTGTGCCCCTCGCCCGGCACATAGGCAGTCACCTCGATGCCATTGGTCAACCGCACGCGAGCGATCTTCCGCAGCGCGGAGTTGGGCTTCTTAGGTGTCATCGTCCGCACCTGCGTGCACACACCACGCTTCTGCGGCGCTCCTTTGGAACGCCGGGCCCGTCGCTGTTTGAAAGAATTAAACGTGTACCGCAACGCGGGCGACTTGGATTTGCGCGTCTTAGGCTTTCTTCTCTTGCGAACCAACTGATTGATAGTGGGCACGCCTACCTCCCCAAACTCAGTGAAGAAGGCCACCCACCCGTACCGATGGCCTTCCTCCACAACACTCAACCAATCCTCTCTGCTTGTCAACCAGGCAGCAGGGGCTTTGGCTGCTGCCCACTCTAACGAGCGTACATTCTACCACGAAATTGCCAGAAGTCAAACAGGCCATACACGTTTTTGTAACTATCCTATCCAACCTGCCGGACGAAGCCCAGGCAAAGAACATTCCCCTTAACTATTGCCGAGTACAAAGCAGGATTGTATTAACGCCTCCGCTGTCTCAGACTCAGGAGGCCCATACCCAACAGGGGAGTCCTGGTTTTCTCCTCACCCCGGCCGAAGTCTATCACCTCACCATCCTGGGTGACCGCTTCGACCGCCAGTCCCAGGCTTTGTAGTTCCTTCACCAACACCTTGAACGAAGCGGGGACCCCTGGCTCTTGGATAGCCTCCCCTTTAACGATGGCCTCGTAAGTCTTGACACGGCCCTGCACATCGTCCGACTTGATGGTGAGCATCTCCTGGAGGACGTGAGCGGCACCGTAAGCCTCCAGCGCCCACACCTCCATCTCACCAAAACGCTGACCACCAAACTGTGCCTTGCCACCCAGTGGCTGTTGCGTCACCAGGCTATAGGGCCCTGTAGAGCGCGCATGTACCTTGTCCTCGACCAGGTGGGCCAGTTTCATCATGTAAATCATACCCACCGTCACCGGTTGGTCAAATGGCTCGCCCGTCTTGCCATCATAGAGAATCATCTTGCCCAGAATCGGCAATGGGTCGGAGGTCTCCATACTCACCCGCGTGGCCAACATCTCGACTGCTTCATCATCCAGGTCGGCCACCTCCTGACTACGGTCTTCTAACCAGATGCGCAGGCAGGCTATACTCGCCCGCCGATCCGCCACGGCCCGCTCGGCTAACGTGCGCGTGTCATCTTCATAAGAGAGTAACTCGTCCGGCTCATAACCCCTCTCTCGCAGCCATTCGCGCAGCACCGCCCGCCGGGCATAGACACGCTCCATAATCAGCCGGTCTACGTCGTAACCACGCTCTGCCAACCAAGCGACGATATACAGCCGCCGCGCTTCCTCATCATCCCTCAGCGTCTCCAAAGGATAGTCCTGCCCCTTCAGCCAGGCCCACGCACGTTCGGTAATCTCACTCCAGGCGCGGTCAATGAGCCAGGCTCGCGCCAGTTCCGCCTCGACCTGGGATTCGTTCGCACCGTCAAAAACCGGCGTGATGGCACGAAAACCAAGCCGATAAGCAGACCACCCCAGATGAGTCTCCAGGATCTGGCCGATGTTCATCCGCCCCGGCACACCTAACGGGTTCAGTATCAAATCAATAGAGGTGCCATCAGCCAGGAAAGGCATATCTTCTACAGGCATAACCCTGGAGACGACTCCCTTGTTACCATGGCGGCCTGCCATCTTGTCACCCTCGGTGATCTTCCGCCCTTGAGCCACGCCGACGCGCACCATCTTTTCCACACCTACCTTGAGATCCTGATGCTCCTCGCGGTCGAAGACCTTAACATCCACCACCTTGCCACGCTCTCCGTGAGGCAGGCGCAGGCTGGAATCCTTCACCTCGCGGGCTTTCTCGCCGAAGATGGCACGCAGCAGCTTCTCCTCAGGACTCAGCTCCTTCTCACCTTTTGGCGTGATCTTGCCTGCCAGAATGTCCAGAGGCCCCACCTCCGCCCCGACGCGGATGATACCATCCGTATCTAAGTCCTTCAACGCTTCATCGCCTACGTTGGGAATGTCGCGAGTGATCTCCTCCGGCCCGAGTTTGGTGTCACGAGCCTCTACTTCGTGCTTCTCGATATGGATGGAGGTAAACTTGTCTTCGCGTACCAGACGTTCGCTGATGAGAATAGCATCCTCAAAGTTTCCCCCCTCCCAGGAGATGAAGGCACACATCACATTGTGCCCAAGCGCCAGTTCACCATCCTCGGTCGAGGAACTGTCCGCAAGCGCCTGGCCTTCGCGCACTCGCTGCCCTTTGTAGACAATAGATCGCTGATCAATACAGGTACTCTGATTTGAGCGCTGGTACTTGTGAAGATGGTAAACGTGCAATCCACTGGCATGGCGAACTACAACCTTGTCACCCGTGACGCTGATGACATCCCCATCCTCTTTCGCCAGCACAACCTGCCCCGAATCAAGGGCAGCCTGCCGCTCCATCCCGGTGGCTACCAGCGGCGCTTCGGGCTGAATAAGCGGCACCGTTTGACGCTGCATGTTGGAGCCCATCAGTGCACGATTAGCATCATCGTGTTCTAGAAAAGGGATTAGCGATGCCGAAACGCCCACGATCTGGCAAGGTGCGACATCAATGTAATCAATCTTCTCCGGCACGGCTGATAGGAACTGGTCGGCATAGCGGGATGAAACGCGCGGCTGCACAAAATGCCCTTTCTCATCCAATTCAGCATTGGCCTGTGCAATCGTATAGCGGTCTTCTTTATCGGCCGAGAGGTACACAAGTTCATCACTCACCACTGGCACGATAGGAACTTCCTCTGCAAAGCCCAAAGCAACAATCCGTACAGCCAACTCGGGCGTCACTTCCGTCCCTGCCTCAGCCACCACTTCGCCGCTCTCAGGGTCAATCACGTCCTCCCTCAGCGTCTGACCGGTAAGCGCTTCGACGGTGAGCTCCACCGTACGGATAACTTTACGATAGGGCGTCTCGATGAAGCCTAGGGAATTGACACGGGCGTAGGTCGCCAGGCGGCCGATCAACCCGATGTTGGGTCCTTCGGGGGTCTCAATGGGACAGATACGCCCATAATGGCTGTAATGCACATCGCGCACATCGAAACCTGCTCGTTCGCGCCGCAGCCCCCCCGGTCCCAGCGCCGAAAGAGTGCGCTTGTGGGTCAGTTCTGCCAGCGGGTTGGTCTGCTCCATAAACTGCGAGAGTTGGCTGGAGCCAAAGAACTGGCGGATGACCGCAACCACCGGGCGAATGTTAATCAGGTTAACTGGCGTCAACGATTCGGATTCACGGATGGACATACGCTCTATCACTAACCGCTCCATACGACGCAGGCCTATCCGTAACTTGTTTTGAACCAGTTCGCCTACCGTCTTGACGCGACGGTTGCCCAAATGGTCAATGTCATCGGCATCCACGATGCCGTTGTCAATGCGGATCATGCGCTCTACCAAGGCTACCAGATCCCGCTTGGTGACGTTGCGATGTTCGGGGTCTATGTCGAGGCCAAGCCGCTGATTCAGTTTGTAACGGCCCACTCGCTGCAGGTCGTAGCGCCGAGGATCGAAGAGTTGCTGTTCCAGATACTCACGTGCATTCTCCAGCGTAGACGGGTCGCCAGGACGCAGGCGACGATAGAACTCCAACAGTGCTTCCTCAGCCAGTGTACGCCCACCTCTTGGTTCCCAGTTCGGCTCCTGACGAATAGTCGTGGGAATGTACTGATGGTTAGGATTACTGTCGGCATCCTGGAAAAGCATCAACAACTCCTCGTCGCTTCCACTCCCCAGGATGTTGCTCCCAGTCCGGTCGTCCACCGCTGCCAGGGCCCGCAACAGGATAGTGACAGGCAAAGTGCGCTTACGGTTAAACTTGATAGTGAGATAGTCAGACTTACGGGTCTCGAACTCCATCCAGACGCCACGATCAGGAATAAGTTTAGCCGTACTGAGCCGCCGACCGGTAACCCGATCTTCCACAACGTCGAAGTAAACGCCAGGAGAGCGAATCAACTGGCTGACGACAACTCGCTCGGTACCGTTGATGATAAAAGTGCCGTTCTCGGTCATCAACGGGAAATCGCCGAGGAAGATCTCCGATTCAACAATCTCACCCGTATCGTGGTTGTCAAGCACCACCTGGACGTACAGCGGAGCCGCATGCGTGATATCCCGCTCGAGGCACTCTTCCTCTGAATACTTAGGCTCGCCGAAACGATAACTAAGGTCGAACTGCGCTTCCCTGGCCTTAGAGCCAGGGAAGTACAGTTTGAGATTACCATTGAAACTCTCGATGGGGGAAATTTCGTCAAAGAGCTGAGCCAAGCTCTCTTCTTGGAACCAACGGAAGGACTCGAGTTGGACCTCGATCAGCCGCGGCAGTCTCCCCGCGCTGGTGATGCGGGCATAAGACTTACTCCCCAGACAAGTCATCACCGTTTTTCCTTTCTCTTCCTAGCCATTCAGGCCACTGCACAATGCATTTATGTCATCATATGAAATTGGTGAACTAAAATTATAACACCAAAAACCAATTTGTCAAAAATCGGCAGGGTTCGGAACGATGGTGGCGTCATCCACTGCAAGCAGCAATAGGAAATTTGTCACCCTGGAGCATTCCAGGGGACCTGGTCGTTTGTCAAAAAAACCTCCACCTGCAAGCATACCGCTTAATTCTTCACCGGAATGCAATGTGCCAGATCCAGCCGCATCTGCACCAGCACGCGCAGTTTCTGGAAACCGGCCGCCTCCAACACCACGACCAGCGGATCAGCAGGGCTTGGCAATACAGCCTCAACCATCTTCTTAGGGGCGCCACGCAGACTGGCTACACCCTGTTGCACCAGCATGGCCTCCAGACGACCACTGTGCCCAGGTTCCACCAACACCTCCAGCCGATCTGGGCGGCGTCCACGTTCGCGCAGCGCCCGCACCGCCCCACAGACCATACCGTTCTCCTCGACCACCCACCAAGACTCGCGCCGCCCTTCGAGCCAGCAACCGAGGGCTCGCCCCCAGCCTGGCCTATAGTCCTCTTTTCGCAATTCCAGCAATGAGCGTTGGGATTCAGAGACGCCAGCGCGCACCAATTCGATCAGCGCCGTGCTATCGCGGCTACGCCCCCGACGCAGGGAAGGACATGGCGGTGGATTCCCGGCCCACGGTAGACCCACTGGCCGCAGCATGTGCAGCGTCCTGCCGACATCTCGGAAACCCAGGCGCTCGTAGAGCCGACGTGCTACCTGGTTATCGGCCTGCACCTCCAGTCCCACCCAGCGCCCACCTCGCGCAGAAATCGCCTCCAACGCCGCCTGTATCAAGACACTAGCGATGCCGCGCTCCTGCCAGTCGGGGTGGACGGCTACGTTGCCGACAAAGAAACCGCCCCATCCCAGTGCGCGCCGCAGCGAGACATTACCCACCACGTGTCCCTGCTCGACCCACACGAAGCCCGATGCACCCCCCGCCCCGCTCCACCCAGGCCAGTAGAGCCACCACAACAGCGGGTTCCACCGGGCAACGCGGCGCATCTCCGCCAGCGCTACCTGACCGTCAGGACCTAGCCTGTCGCTGAAAGCAGCGGCAATCAACCCAGCGACTGGCTTGAGGTCCCGGTAGGGATCAAAGGGACGCACTCCAGTTTGAACACACTCCCCACGTAGCACAGCGGCCATCACAGGCTAATCTCCCACAGTCTCCTCCCGCCAACGGTGCCCCCTTCGACCAACACGTGCTGCCATGCCAGGTGAAACGACGGGGGCGATCTCACCCGCCATGCTGGAGTACGCCTCGACGGTAGCCGTCTCGCTCACGGCCGTCACAACCGATCCTCCAAATAACGACGCAGCAGGTCGAGTGCAGCCTCGGCCGAGCGCTCTTTGTTCTCCCAGCGGTTGCCATTCCACATGTGCTGCTCTACCCACTCACCATCGGATGCAGACAGCGCAATATAGACCAGGCCCACGGGCTTCTCTGGCATGCCGCCGCCAGGCCCAGCGATACCGGTCACAGCCAGACCTATGTCGGCGCGGAGGGCACGCCGCGCGCCCTCTGCCATCTCCCGCGCCGTCTGTTTGCTCACCGCGCCATAGTGATACAAGGTGTCATGCTGCACGTGAAGGATCAGTTCCTTGACATCATAGGAATAGGCCGTGATAGAGCCCTCGTAGTAAGTCGAACTGCCGGGGACGTTGGTGATGCGGTGACCAACGAGTCCACCAGTGCACGATTCGGCTACTGCCAACGTCATCCGGCGCTGCTTAAGCAGCCTGCCGACAATTACCTCAAGGGCATTCTCGTTCGGTGGTCCCACCTGTCCCCTCTATGTACAAATAATCTGAGGCAATAGCGCAAAACTCACCCTGTGACCCTGAGCGGCCTGCCCTGAGCGCAGTGAAGGGAAGCAAAGCAAAGGGTCTCCACCAGAGTAAAGGGAGATTCTTCGCTACGCTCAGAGTGACGGCTAACCGTCAGGGCGACTTTTGCGGTACTGCAATCTGAGTATTTGGCGACTTAAAGGGGGAAGGCTCGGTACACCTTCCCCCTCGAAGAGACAATCACCCCCACATCCACTTACGTCAAGTGCCCCCAAAGGGATTCGAACCCTTGTCGCGGGCTTGAAAGGCCCGTGTCCTAGACCAGGCTAGACGATGGGGGCACTTGTATATTCATTCTACCACAAAGCCCCACCGCGTCAAGCACCATTTCTTGAGCCAGAGCAGCAACCGCATGACCCGGAAACCCACGGCGGACGCGCCACTCTCCGCTTGAAACACGGGTGAGACACCCGCAAGGCCGAACTACTCACGCCCGGCCTGGCTGTCCCATGGGCTGTTACGCGACGTGCCAGCCGATCCAGGATAACTCAGTTTGCTACTCCCTCCCCCTCGCTCCACTCCCACGCCTCCGCCAGATTCTCGTACAACGTGCGGCTGAATCCCGTGACCGTGAGGAATCGGTCCAGTAGCGTACGTTCCATTTCGGCGTCACGAACCTCAAGATAGGCACTGTAGATCAACGCCAGGTCAAGATTCAACGCTTTATTCAGTGTGCGCATCGTGGACGAGAGCACCTGGGGGCGTCCACCCAGCCTTCTCTGAGCGAATCTGAATAACTCCCTACGTGCCAATTCCTCCAGCAGAATGACGTCCTCGAACGTCAGGTCAATCTCCACCAACTCCCACCCGAACGTCAAACGCTCCTCAACGTACTCCCCGTCGAACGTTCCATTGAGCAAGCCCATCAACCATTCACGGAGCACGCTGTGCAGGCGCTGGACGAAGCGCGCATTGGACATCAGCGGCTGCGTACCCTTGAACTTTGCCAACTGCTTGCCGAGAGCCTTGATCACCTCGGTGAGATCAGAGTCCAGGCAGCGACGCAGTTTGGCAATCCGTGCTCGGTCAGCTAAATCCCACCCGATATACATTTTGATCCTGTCAAACCAGGCCATCACCACGGGGCACACCCTCCACCTATCCTCATTAGTTGTCCCACGAGCCTCTTTCACTCTGGCTAGTACCGGCTGCCTCTCTCTCTGCCAAGCCAGCCCAGGTCGTCCACAATCAAGACGTGCTTGGCAAAGACCATCGGCCTGAGCGTCCAGCGGAACAGCGCCATGCCCAAAGAACCATGTCTGGGCACAAGAGCAAACATAGCATACCACAGGAAACTGTGTCTGCGGGTTGCGAAGGGGTTACGATTTGGTTACAAGGGGGTAGGGTCAGCCTGCGTCAGAGCCACTGCTCGCGAACATGTAACCAACGCCGCGCACATTGAGGATATACCTGGGGTTAGATGGATTCATCTCCATTTTCTTACGCAGGCGGCGGATATGTACCCTGACGATCGCACGCGCGCCCCAGGCGTCGGTTTCGTACCCCTGGGCGCGCTGCACCAATTCCTGCGGGCTCCAAACCTGATCTGGAGTCTCCATCAGGCAAACCAATATCTTGAACTCGGTCGGAGTCAGGTCAAGCGGTCGTCCCTGCAGCATGACAACGTGTTTCTGACGGTCCACCACGACATCGCGAATCTGGATAAAACGACTGGGCTGAGAAGATACTGTCTCTTCAACCACCTCCGCACCTTCTACTGTGACCAACTCAGAAAGTGTGCGTTGCAGTTGACTGACCAAATGCTGACGCTGCTGCTCTTGTTGACGCTTCGTCAAGCCCTTGCGCACGCTCCCCAGGATCTCCGGGATAGGACAGGGCTTAAGCAGGTAGTCATGCGCACCTTGTCGAATGGCCTGAATCGCGGTCTCCAGCCTCCCGAAAGCAGTCAGCAGAATAATCACTGTGCCGGGAGACTCTTTCTGCACTGCTTCAGTCACCTCAAGCCCATCCATCCCAGGCATCTTGAGGTCGAGCACCATCAGGTCAAAGGGACCGCTCTTGCCCAACAGACTCAGAGCCTCTTCGCCACTGGCAGCCGTAGCGACCTGGTACCCTTCCAGCCTCAATATCTCCGCCAGAGAGATGCGCGCCACAGCCTCATCGTCCACCACCATAATGCGTGCTGCTCGGTCTTGCTCTGCCATTTCTCCATCCTCACTGCGTGGCAGGCTCGAGGGTCAGGCCACTCTCCGTCTCCACCCGGTGCACGGGCAACTTCACGACGAAGGTCGCCCCCTGGCCCGGCTGGCTCGATACTTCGATCGTCCCACCGTGGCGCTCAATGATTCCGTAACTGATGGCCAACCCCAGCCCGGTGCCGTCGAGTTTGGTCGTATAAAAAGGCTCAAACAGATTGGTGATCTGTTCTGCCGACATACCCGCTCCAGTGTCACGGAAATATACCTGCACCCACTCGCCGTCCTCCGAAAGCATCGTCTCCAATCGCAGGTCGCCGCCTGAGGGCATGGCTTCGATGGCGTTGATGACAATATTCAAGAACACCTGGGTAATCTGGTCGGAAACTACAGGCACAAAGGGCAAGTCAGGGCTCAGGTGAGTATGCACACGAACACCACCATGTTGCAGCCGTTTGTGAGCCAAGGCCAGCACGTTTTCTACGACGCTGTTGACGTCGGCGGGCGCTACACCGCCGCGCGAGGGCCGATAGAAATCTAACATGCGCTGCACGATCTCAATCAACCGTTGCACTTCGGTCTGGGCCATGTTCAGATATTGCAAGCGTTTATCGTCGCCAAGACGCTCGTGCAGGCTCAGATGCAGACTGTTGTGAATCGCCTGGAGGGGGTTATTGATCTCGTGGGCAATGGAGGCAGCCAGCCGACCGATAGCTGCCATCTTCTCTGCCTGCACAAGTTGTGCCTGGGAACGTTCCAACTCCTTTGCGAAGTCGGCCAACTCACTGTACAGACTGGCGTTGTCCACCGCCACCGCAACTGAGGCCGCCATCGCCTGCAGCAGTTCCAGGTCCTGCTCGGTGAATACCCCATCCAGTTTGTTGGTTACCTCAATGGCACCAATCACTCGATCGCGGATTCTCAACGGCACACAGAGGATAGTATGCGAGATGAAACCTGTTTCCTCATCTACCTTAGCCGAGAAGTGGGGGTCGCGCTCGACATTGTTGACGAGTTTGGGCTCACCAGACTGTACCACATAGCCCACGATACCCTCTTCCGGTTGGATGGTCCGGCCAGTGATCCAACCCTGCTCGGGGCTAAAGGTCTTACGAAAGATCAACCCACCTATTTCCTCATCCACCAGCACTAGGGAGCCAGTCTCGACATGCAGGATTTCACGAATACCCTGTATCGTCGTCTCCAGGACTTCATCGAATTCCAGGCTAGAGGTAACCATGCGGTTGATCTCGATAAGGGCCGACAGCTCCTGATTTCGCCGCCGCAGTGCCTGCTCGCTGCGGCGAATGCGCATGACGGCGTCAATCCGCGCCAACAGTTCCTGGGGATCGAAAGGTTTGGTAAGGTAATCGTCGGCTCCCAATCCCAAGCCCAGCGTCTTATCGCTGATCGAGTCGAGGGCCGTGGTCATAATGATAGAGGTATTACGAAGCACAGGGTCAGCCTTGACGCGGGCGATCACCTCGTAGCCGTCCATCCCCGGCACCATAATGTCTAGCAAGACCAGATCAATCTCGCGCCCTGCTGCCGCCTCCAGACGCAATAGAGAAAGCGCTTCCTCGCCGGAATACGCAGCCTGTACCTGGCAATGTACCAGTGCCAGCATGTTCTGCATCAGTTCCACCATCTCGGCGTCATCCTCGACGATGAGGATGTGGGGAGATGCCATTTGCTGACTGTCGTTCATCTCGCTATCGCTACGTAACGCGCCCTTTGCAAACGCGCGTAACACATAAGGGGCTTTCTCAACGACCGATTATACGCCTTTTGCGAACGCGCACAAATGCGCAATACTACGTAATGTGTAGTGCACAAACCATGATAGCGTTCATTCGATCTCCGCCAGTATAAAGAGAGGGCCTGAACTCGCGCATCACGCACTACTCATTACTCTACATCGAGCATCTCGATATTCCATAACTCGCTTCGTGCTGTAGGATCCAGCGTGAAATTCAGCACATTCGGCCGGGCGACAGCAATCCGTAGCCACATAAACAGCGGGATGGCGGGAAGTTCCTCAGAGAAGATGACCTGTGCCTGCTTGTGGTATTCCTCGTATTGGGGGGTGCCGGGCAACGCCTGGAGCGCCGCCTGGCAGACCGCATCGTAGTCGGGATTGCTGTAACCGGTGGAATTACCCCCATACCAGCGCCCTTTGTCTGGGATTTCAGAAGATATGTAATGCCCACACGGGGGAAGGGCATCGAACCACCACGCCGTTTCGGCCAGGTCGAACTGGCGACCAAAGAGTGGCCCTTCGGGTCCATCGGCGAAGAACTCCCACGAGGGCCTGGTTTCCAGATTGACGCGGATGCCACAGTCCGCCATGTAGGCTTTGACGATACGAGCAACCTGCTGCGAGGCCAGGCTATCCGAAGATGTCAGCAACGCAACTTCGAACAACGTACCAGTACGGACCCCCTGGATGCGGTGGGCCTCGCGCACCCCATCCTCGTCCTCATCCAGCCACCCAACCTCCTCCAGTAGCGCCCGCCCGGCCGTCGGATCGTAGTCCCAGTGCCTCAAATGCTCGCCCGCGTAGAGCGGGTGCTCTGGCGGCAGGTAACTATCTGGCACGACACTGCGGCCGTATGTAATCTCATCTATGATAGCCTGGCGATCCAGGCACTGAACGATAGCCTGCCGCACCCGTACGTCCCCGAAGAAATCTGCTCGACGGTACTCAGGCACTGGGACAATGCCGAAGTCAATGTGCTCCCACCCATTGCTGGTCGCGGAAACCACCTTCAGCAGACCATGCTGTTCAGCCTGCACCAGCAGCGGCATGAACGGCTCGAGGCCAGCATCCTGGGTACCGATGTCGCACTCGCCCGAGATAAGGCGGACGACCAACTCTGGCGCACCGGAGGTGAACTTGAACACCACGTGATCCAGATACGGCAGCCCTTCGGCAGCACGAAAGTAATGAGAGTTGCGGGAAAGAGTGATGTGATCGCCAGGTACCCACTCCCCGACGACGAACGGTCCCCAACCCAGGGGGTAGCGCCGGATCTCATCGGCCTGCAACAGCGCAGCAGGAGAGCGGCCTTCCAGTTGGTGACGAGGGAGAGGAGCGAAGAAGTTCAGGAAGTAAGTAGAGTCAATGAAACCAGGCAACCCGACCCACCTTACGCGCCACTTGTCCAGGGAGCGGTAACCGGCCGTGCGCTCAGTCAGATAGTGGTCACCGGGCGTGGCAGGGTCGGAGGCCACCTGGAAGGCGAAGACCGAATCGGCCGCCGTGAGCGGTTCACCGTCGGCCCAGGTAACGTCCTCCCGCAGCGCAAACGTGACCTCCATCTTCTCCATCCACAGCGGATCACCCTCGAACTCGACTGCGCACTCCTGGGTATAGCAGCCAGCCGGACGGACCCATACCCCCTCCATCAGTTCCACGACATCACCCTCGGCACTGACCACCCGGCTGCCTTCCCGCACGCGCACAGTGCGTGTGACAGCGTCACCGTCGGCGATAGCGGGTACTTTTTGCAGGATCACCGGCTGGTAGGTGTAACTCAGGTGGTCAACGGGGCCATCGTAAAGCGCCTCCATCACGTGCCGCGTAGCCGCTAGGCGAGAGCCGCCGTAAAGGTACAGCGTGTCGGGCTCGCCGACCAGGCAGACAGTGAGCACCTTCGGCCCCGGTGGCGGGGGAGTGGGCGACGGAGAAGGCGTGGCCGTGACCACGACCGTTTCCGGCGGCGTCGTCACGGTGACAGTCACGACCTGGGGGGCACACGCGGTGAGCAGCAGTACCGCTGCGGTGAATACAGCCAAGACACATCGCCGTTGGTGCAGCATCTCTCCCTCCTTGGATGTTCAGTATAACATCACACGGGCCAGAGTGCAACTCTCAGACCCGCCCCGCAAAATTGGCTATATGGAGGGACGATTGAATGCGGTGACGATACACTCCGCCGGTCTGAACTCCTTGAGGGAGCAATTTTTTTACCAACGCGTCAAGATTTGGGACGCGGATGGACGCTGCTTTCCTTATTTATTACCTGCAAAAGCCTGCGTGTATCTGCGTCCGATTGCTTGTCGGTTTGAGACAGAGTTTCGTCAGACAGTTACATCTTCGGCGCGGATGAGGCAGGGGGAGCGGGTTCGCAGCGGCGGACGATGAGTCGGCGAATCCTGGCTCGCCAAGAGAGGTTGCGGATGGCGCGAGCAGCCTGTTGAGCGATGTAGAGGCTTCCGGCGCGGGGGCTATAGGTCGTGGCCTGGTATTCGGCCAGCAACCGTTGGGCAGGATCCGCAGCCGCAGGTAGCAGGCGGGCCAAGGCTATCGCGCGTTCGGCTGGAGTGTCAGCGGGGTCAGGGGGGGCAGCCAGGCGGGTCAGGGCCTGATTGAGTTCCAGGTAGGCGCGCGCCAGGGGAGGTAAGATGGCGCGGTGGGCCCAATGACGCAGGACGGCGGGCGGCTGCAGGTCGAGACGACGCAGGCCCGCTTCCAACAGGACGGGGAGGGGCGGCAGGCCACGGGGATGGCGCCTGCGCCAGGCGAGGAAGATCAGGATCAAGCCCAGGGCCAGGAGCAAGGCCCAGGAGGCTGCATCCCTCCTGAAATTCTGGCTGAAGTCCGGGGCGGCGGCAGGAGGCGACTCGTTGGGTGGATAGGGCTCAAGGGCCAGGAGTTCTTCAAGACGGTCGTGCCAGTGTCTCTCAGAGTCCCCAGCAGATGGTGTGTAGGGCTGACTCTCGCCCAGCGGGCGCTGGATAGAAGGTTGGGAAGTGGTAGGCTCAAATTCAACCCAACCCAGGCCAGGGAAGTAGACTTCGGGCCAGGCGTGGGCATCACGCTGGTGTATCAGGTAGGTGTCACTCTCATCCTCGCACTCGCCCTGGGCAAAGCCAGCGGCCAAGCGAGCAGGGATGCCCAGCGAGCGCAGCAAGATGACCTCTGCAGAGGCATAGTAGTTGCAAAAGCCCTGGCGCAGGTCAAAGAGGAACCAGTCCAGGAGTTCTTGATCGGGGGGTGGGGAAGGGACAGTCTCACTGTAACGGATGCGGGCACGCAGGTAGGCGGTGACGGCGGCGACGACGTCGTGGGGGCTGTCCAGGCCAAGGGCGATCTGGCGGGCCAGTTGCACGGTGCGGGTAGTGACAGTGGAAGGAATCTGCAGGTAGCGACCAGTGACCCACAGAGGGTAGTCAGTGCCGGCCGCGCGCAGTTGGGCGATGGTGGCGGTGCTGAGGGAAGATCGGGCCTGGTAGGTTTCGCCAGCGCGCAGGGGCGGGGTGGCGTGCCAGGCAGACAGGTCGGTGGTGCCATCGGGATTATAGGCCAGGTCCGCCCGGGCAGGGCGGCTGACCCATAGTGGCTGGGAGGCCGTGTAGAGGGTCGCGATGGGGACAACCAGGTTGAAAGTAAAGGTGACCGTTGAGCGCCCCTCCGCTTTAGGGAAGGTCAAGCCGAATGTAGGGGTGACGAACTGTGTGGTAGTGAGGGTGTTAGTCCATTGAGCGTCGGCGTAGTAGTCGTAGACACGCGCACGCCAGTAGTAGCGGGTGCTCCCAGCGGGGCGGGGCGGGGCCTCGACGGTCATGATGGGGGTGTCAGAGAGTTCGCTCCCGCGGCCCAGAGAAAGGTGCTCTCCATAGTACCCATAGTATTTGACCAGCCCGACGGTGCGGCGCAGGGGTGCGAAGGCTTTGCTCAGGCGGTCGCGTGCGGTGATCCAGGGCCGGGTGACGTACTGCCAGGCCTCCTCAGCAGGGGGCAGAACATCGGCCAGGACAGGTATGGTCCAGGCTACCAGGATGAGCAGGGCAGTGATCAGCAGGGTGACGCGGGTCAGGTCAAATCCGATGTAGGGAGGCAGACGAATGCGAGTCTGCTGCCAGTGGGCATAGCGGTGCAGGTAGGTCAGGCGGGCCAGAAGCAAGATACTCAAGAAAAGATAGCCAGCCAGGAACCAGGCGCGAGAGGCCACGAAGGGGTCGTAGGTTTGGATGATGAGCAGGGTGAGGCCAGCGGGAAGGATGGCGTGCCAAGGGCGGGCATGGCGAGTGAGATTGTAGCCAGCGTGCACACTCAGCGCCCAAAAGAGGCTGGCCATCAGGGATAGGAAGAGCAGAGGGTCTTGCACGGCCTCCTGCCGCGCCAGTTGGCCAAGGGCGACGATCAGGCGGCCGGCAAGGCTGGTCAACCGTTCAGTCCACAGGATACCCTCGCCCAGCGTGAGGCCGAGTTGCCAGGGAACGGCGAACAGGCCATAGGCCAGGGCAAAGGCGGCGGCCTGGCGCGGGGAGAAGATACTCTGGCCCAGGGCCAGGCCGGCCAAGGCCCCTAGAAAGGTCAAGGTCTGGACCAGGTTCAGATGATCGGTCCACTGAGTGGCGACCAGGCGGCTGGCGGCAGTGATTAGAGCAGCCAGCAGCAGAAAGGCGACGTATAGATCCCACCAACGGGTGCGAGAGTGTGAGGGTGTGGGAGTTGACGGTCTCATGGGTCTCATCCCTGCTGCCGCCGGATCGCCAGGTTCGGCGCTGCCATACTCAAGGCAGTTCCCAGGTCTGCACCATTCGCCACCTGGCACACCGGCACACCTAGCGCCGTGATAGCAGCCGCCAGGGCTTCTGTCCCCGGCGGGCCACCAAAAGAGGCTGCATCGAGCAAGACGACCACCGGCCGCAACCGTCGGCGCGAGAGGAGATCCACGCTCAGGGCCACCTCCTCCCGCACGGAGGGAGTGATCAAGACCACCGTGCTGCCGCGCGGCAGGTGTTGGGCCTGGGCCGTCGCCAGGGCTGGGATAGGCAAGTGCCCCTTAGCGCGCAATAGTGCCAAGGCTTCCAGGATCTTGCCCAGTTGCCGCCCGCCCCGGTCAGGGGGCAACACATTTGGGGATTGCGATTGACCACAACTTACCAGCCCCACCGCACGCCCACGCCGCAGGAAATACCGTCCCAGCGAGGCAGCGATGCTCACCGCGTACTCCTCTGTGGAAGGAGGCAACACTATCTCTGTCAAAGGACGCCATAACGCATCTACAGCCATGGCGGGAGGAGAATAGGGCAGTGCGGCTTGCACCTCTCGAGCAGCGTCCACAAAAATCCACACCTCGGCCAGGGGGTCCAATTCAAATTCTTTGACCATCAAGCGCTCTCGCCGCGCCGTGCTCAGCCAATGGATGCGGTTCAGGGAATCGCCAGGGGCATACTCACGCACCCCCGCTGCATTCGGCGTCACCTGATGCGTGCGGCGACGCAGGGCTTCCCCGCCCGGCAACAACCCTGGTGGATTAGGGAAAGTGCGCACCTCTACCGTTATGGGGTACACTAGTAAAGGGGCATCCGGTGGCACGATGCGGCTAACCGGAAACAGGCCAAAAGGATCCCCCGATGCCAGTACAGTGGGTCCCAAGGCGAATACCCCCCGTTGCACCAGGCGGACACGCGCCAGGTAGGACCGGCGTTGCCGCCCCCCAATCAAGGTGAGCACACGCGATCCCCGTGAACCTGGCAAGGCAGATTCATCGCGCACCTCCAGCCACAGACGTGGCAGGCGACTACTGTTTCGAATCTCAAACCGCTCTTGAAAAATCTGCCCCACCTGAGCACGTCGGGTGCGCGCCTCGCGTTGCACCTGAACCCCCCGCAGTGCCAGCGCAGCCCAGAGCCAACTTCCCACCAGCAGAAACCCCCACAGATAACTCAAACGGGAGTAAAGGGGCGAACCGGTCACTGCCAGGCCCAGCAAACTGAGACCAAGCAACCCTAGTACTACACCTAGCGAGGTGGTCATCTCTACCCCTCACCGGTCAAATCACCGCCGGGCACCGCCACCTTTTCCACGACTTCCTCCACAATGCGTTCGGCACTCACGTCCCGCAGGCGCGCCGCGGGGCCTGGGATCACGCGGTGGGCCAGAGCCGCCAGTGCCAGAGCCTTGACGTCGTCCGGGAGCACAAAATCCCGCCCCAGGATGGCTGCCCGCGCCTGCCCGGCCCGGTACAGGGTCAGGCTGCCGCGCGGGCTGGCACCCAGATACGCCTCAGGGTGCTCCCGGGTCTGGCGCGTCAGTTGCACAATGTAACGCTTCACGGCCGGTGACACGTACTCCGCCTTCACTGCCTCCTGTGCCTGGGACAGTTCCTCAACTGAAGCCACCTGTTCCAGATCCTCCAGCGGGTGGCGAAACTGCTGTCGTTCCAGGATGCGGATCTCATCATCCATTGCAGGATAGCCCAGGCGAATGCGCAACAAGAAGCGGTCCAGTTGAGCCTCGGGGAGCGGAAAAGTACCCTCGTACTCAATCGGGTTCTGGGTAGCCAGCACCATAAACGGTCGCGGCAGAGGACGCGTCACGCCGTCCACGGTGATTTGACGCTCCTCCATGGCCTCCAGCAGAGCAGCCTGCGTCTTGGGCGTGGCGCGGTTGATCTCGTCGGCAAGGACAATCTGGGCCATCACCGGCCCCGGCCGAAACTCAAACTGGCGACTGGCCTGGTTGAAGATAGAAACCCCAGTTACGTCACTGGGCAGCATATCGGGGGTGAACTGGATACGGCGGAACGAACATCCCAGCGAGCGCGCCAGGCTGCGGGCCAACATGGTCTTGCCCACTCCGGGCACATCCTCTATCAGCAGATGTCCCTGACAAAGCAGGCCGACCACGGCCAACTCCACGGCAGATCGCTTGCCGACAATCACCCGCTCGATATTCGTAATCACGCGCTTGGCGAAGGTTGGAACTTGAGACATAGGAAACTCCAGGAGATACACATAGCCGATGGGCTTCCAGCCCATAAGGCGTGTCTTAGGTGCTGCTCGACTTACTTGCCGCCTAGGGCAATCGCATTTATCCCATTCGCTCGGCCTGGATCGCCAGATCCAGGCCCTAGCCACTGGATTTGGCAATCCAGCGGGAGCAAAAAGGGCTTTTCGGTGTCCCAAAGTCTGCCCGACATTA
>Ga0307430_1000055_pt1 | contig 97562 bp, 92 predicted proteins | sample SalMarWE160130MG_FD_202159 | JGI IMG/M metagenome (GOLD analysis project Ga0307430, IMG submission 202159) | Salt marsh sediment microbial communities from the Plum Island Ecosystem LTER, Massachusetts, United States - WE1603-130 | ecosystem: Environmental > Aquatic > Marine > Intertidal zone >... | reverse complement strand
GACCCCACAAGAACGCCCTTTTAGTGAAGTAATTCCCCACTGAACAGTCAAAATGACCTGAAAAACCGCATTCTTGCCCCACCGGAAGGGGTTAGCCAACAGTACCTTCTTAAGTGCCTGGCACCTCAAAAGAGGTGAGACGTGACCTACTTACAAAATCCTCTTTTGAGAACGGCCCTGGCCCTGCTGATGCTGGGCGCTCTTTCGACCTGCAACTTCGCGGGGACCGAGGTCGAACCGACATCGCCCCCTACTGCCACCCACACAACTGAACTTGCTCTGCCCACCAAACCGGCCAAAGATACCCCCGCCTACATCACCTTCGCCATCAATGTCCACGACATCGTCAACGTCAGTGAGAGCGGCAATACCCTGCTGCGGCTGATTGACCTGTTTGAAAAGTACGGCGTGCGCGGCGACTTTTACCTGACGGCCCCGATGACCCACCTCTACGCCGGGCAGCGACCCGACGTCATCGAACGCCTGCGCGAAAGCGATATGACCGTCAGTTACCACGTGCGGTCGCCCGACCCGCTCTACGCCGGCTTCGACCAACGCTTGCAGGGCCTGGACGAGGCGACGCTGGCGGCCACGATTCTGGACTACCAGACCTACCGGCTCGACATGGCGACGGGCGATCTATTGCGCGATGAGCCGGGCGGGTACGAGTACGTGGCCGGCGTTTTCGACCGCAACCCCGTCGTCGCCAGCGTGCCCAACGCCCGTTGGCGGAACGCGGCCTTGCCCATCTTTGCTGACCTGGGAGCACAGGCCGCCGTGATCTACCACGAGACGGGCACAGACCCCGACCGGCCCTTTGAGTATCAGGCTGGCCTGCTGGTACGCCCCGGCGACTTTAGCGTCACCCGCTGGCCTAACCCTAACAATCCCGATCCCACCGCCGAACCGTTCTGGTGGAACATGCTCAATACGCCGCTGACCGACGAGTACAACCCCAGCGCTTACTTGCAAACACGGCTGGACGAATGGGACGAAGACCGCCCGCCTAAAAATCGGGAAGCGATCTGGTCGGCCTACGAAGAACTCGTCGCCTATGCCGCCACCAACCTCAGCGTCGTGACCTCGGAGGATCTGGTCGCGCTGGCGAGTGGCGGGAAGTAGATATCGTGAAACAGGAAGAAGGCTATGCAAAGGCTAAGCATCTACGTTACCAGGTTTTTGATTCTAATCACCGTGGCCCTGCTGCTCGTTGCTTGCGGGTTGACAACCCCTACTGCCACGGTACCTGCCTCGACGCTTGTGGTGAGCCCAGTCGAACCATCGCCGCCGACGGCACAGCCTCCAACGGAAGCCCCGGCAGCCAAGGGGCGCTGCGGCGACGGTATCTGCGACGGGCCGGAGAACGCCCAAACTTGCCCCCAGGATTGCGCCGAGACGGCGGCCACGCCCACGCCTCCAGTCCCCACGCCTGGCCAGACCACCGACGTCACCTTCGCCACCGTCGAAGGGGCGCCGCTCACGCTCGACGTCTATCTCCCGGACGGGCCGGCCCCGTATCCGGCCGTCATCCTCATCCACGGTGGCTACTGGCAGAAGGGTGACAAGGCGGACCACACCCGGCTGGGGGAGGAACTGACCGAGTGGGGATACGCCGCCTTCGCCATCAACTACCGCCTGGCGCCGGATCATCCTGCTCCCGCCGCTGTCGCCGACGTGCAGTGCGCCGTCGCCTGGGTGCGGAAACACGCCGCCGAGTACGGCGTGGACCCCAATCGCATCGCCGTGATGGGGACGTCGGCGGGCGGGCACCTGGCGGCGTTGGCCGGGCTGGTCGCCGCGCCCTTCGCCCCCGAACCGCCGTGGCAGCCCTCCTGTGGTGACCCTTCGACAGGCTCAGGGCAGGCCCCGGCGACGGACCTCGGCGTGCAGGCCGTCATCTCCTGTTTCGGCCCGGTGGACCTGCCCTTTCATGCCCAAGAACGTGAGGGAACCGAAAAGAACGTGGCCGCCTTCCTGGGGCAACCGTGCCACCAAGCCCTGGACCTGTGCACTGCTTTCTCCCCCGTCAGTTATGTGACCGCCGACGCGCCGCCCACGCTCCTCATCCACGGCACCGCCGACGACGTCGTGAGCCCCAAAAACTCCAAGCGGATGGCCGCTGCGCTCCAGGCCGCCGGGGCCGAGGTGACTTACCTGCCCGTTGAGGGTGCGCAGCACGGTTTCATCTTTGGCTTCCGCTCCCCGGAGGCAAGTGCGGCCCTGTAAGCCATCGAGGAGTTCCTGGCCAAGGCCCTTGGGGCACGTGATGCCTCGGCCTGCCGCAATCCCAATCCCCATCACGCCGTCGTGACCGAGGAACTGCTGGACTTTTACAACGTTGTGAACGACGGCGGATTCGAGGCAGGAGAGGCAGAGGTGGTGCTAAACGACCACCCTACGGGGACCCTCAATCGGGCAAAGGTCGAGCGGATTCCAACGGCGGCGTGGACGGGCTCCTACGGCTACGCCATCACCGCCGGCCCTGACGAGGGCGTCACCTTCTCCATCAAAGCCTACGTCGAGAAGGGAGAGGACAGCCGCTACTCGATCTGGGTGCGCAGCTCCGGCGGTGAGGTGACTCTCCAGCCGCTGGTCTATTGGGTGATGCTTCAACTGTCACCTGACGGTGCGATGGGAGAAGGTGAACTGGGTCAACCCTTCAAATAACGTGTCTGTACCGACTTCTATCTGAGGAGTGAGGCATCCTCAGATGCCGAAGCGGGCCTCAGCAGCACCATTCGCATCTGAGGATGTTCACCCTCAGTTGATATCGAAGCAAATTCGTTTCCACTTTTAGAATTGAACAGCCCTGGGAAGCCGCAACTTGTTGCGGAATGGCCTGAACAGGCGTTTCCCTGGCTAGCCAGAGCATCCCGAACAAGTTCGGGCATCCACTTATGCAACACCCTGGAATAACCAAATACCGCATTGAGTTCACCGTCGGCAGAGCCTGCCTGTGTGCAGGCTCTGCTCTTTTTTACCGGCTTTTTACACCGGCGTAACGGGCGCTTGAAAGCCGCCTGCTATGCTGGTCACGATGAAGATAGGAGGTGCGCGATGAAGAAATGGTTTCCGTTGCTGGTAGTCCTGCTGTTGCTGCTTGCTTCCGGATGCCAGTCCGTGCAGCCGGCCAGCGCAGAGGCGCCGCCGGAGATAGCGAGCCTGCATCGGGAGGTTCAGTTGCTCAACCTGATCAACGGCCTGGAACTGATGCCCGACCAGATGCGCTTCATCATTGAGAAGGCACAGGAGACGCAGGAGTTGCGCGAAGAACTGCAGGCCGGGGCCGACACGGAGGAGATGGCCGGAGTGCTGGAGCAGTTCAAAGCCACCCTGATGGCTGGCGAGAACATCCCAGCCGACCTGGCGGAGCAATGGCACGCCGTCGAAGGCCGGCTCCACGCAGCAAAGGATGACTACGAGGCCGAACTGGTCCGCATCGCCGGTGAGGTCGAGGAGGTGCTGGGAGAGCACCAACTCTATGCCCTGGAGCAGTACGTCCCCTGCGTCGTCCCTCCCAAAGGGGAACTGCGCGTCGGCCAGGCGCAGGACACGGGCGGCGGCGAGGCGGTGCTGAAGCGACTGTGGGCCATACCCGATGACCAGTTCAAGCGCCACGAGGAGAAGATCGCCCGCCGCGTCCTGGAGCGCATCCGCGAGCACCTGCACGGTGCGGCGCTGATCCTGGACGAGGAGGCCGAACTGGAGCGCATAGAGGGCCTGATGGAGGAGGCATGCGCCCTCTCCGACGTGGAGTTCGAGTTGCAGAAAGGGGCCCTGGTCGAGGAACTGCTGGCTCCCTACGAGGCAGTCCGGCCGGCGGTGGAGCCCACGGCGGTGATCGCCCGCCACTTGCTCGACCCGGCCATCATCCCGCTTCTGGAGGAGAAACTGGCGTTGGTGGAGAAGTGAGCCGCGCCGCCCTGAAGAGGCGGCGGCAGTTCAAACTCCTCGTTCCGCCAGCGGTGTACCAGTGCGACGAGCGGGCTTCGGGGGTTGCGGCTTAACAGAGTCGTGGACGTGGACACAGGCGCTTTCAGCCTGGGCCCAGTGCCCAACGGCCTGTATGTCCTCAAGGCGGTGCCGCCGGCCGGCTCTGGCTACACCCAATCGGAGCCTGTGCCCGTCTCGGTGTTCAACGTGCCGGTGGACGTGGGCACGGTGGGGCTAACGGAACCGGAAATCTACGGCACCGTCACTGAACCCGATGGCATCACGCCCGTCTCGGCCGAGGTGTGGGTCTACACCGGTGGCGGCACGGTCGCGCAGTGGGTGGAGGCCCCCGGTGGCAGTTTCCTCGTCGGCAGGCTCCCTGCTGGCGGCTACAGCCTGCGCGCCTCGCCTGTCACTGACGACCCCTACTGGCACTCGCCGCTGGAACCGGTGACGATCAGCGGCTACACCCAGACGATCACCCTGACGCTGACCGCAGCCAATCTCTACGGCACCGTCACCGACCACCTGGGCAACCCGGTGCCGGGTGCGAGCGTCTACGCTACCCGGGTGGGCGGGTGTCACTACCAGCACTGCGACCGCACCAGCGGCAGCGGCTACTATGCCATCGGCGGCCTCGGCAGCGGTGACTACGTCCTGACCGCCCGGCCGCCGTGGTACGAGGGCGCGCTCCTGCCCCCGACGCCCACCACCGTCACCCTGCCGCCCACGCCGCAGGAGCTGGACTTAGCCTTCCGCGCGCCGCCCAAGGTGGTCACGGGCACGGTGGAGACCAACACCGGCATCCCGGTGCTGGACGCCCGGGTGGTGGCACACCGGCTGGACAAGGGAGGCCGCGTCGAGACACTGAGCGGTTCCAACGGCGGCTACGAACTCCGCCTTTCCGACGGGCTGTGGGCGTTGACGGTCAAAACCATCAGTACCACCACGCCGTCCGAATGGGTCTACCCCAACCCGCCACAATTGGTGCACTTCGAGCACAACGCTGAGCCGGAGCGGAAGCAGGTGGATTTCACCGTGCTCACGGCCGACGCTCACGTCGTCGGTGCGGTGGAACTGCCTGGCGGTGGTGTGCCGACCTTCACTGTCACCGTGTCGTTGCACAACGACGAGGGGATTGGCAGGCGGGACATCATCAGCCCCGCCCGTCGCCGAGCGTGATGGCGTCATCACCGGCACGGTGCTGGGACCTGATGGCGATCCGTTGGCCGGGGCCAAAGTCATCGCCGACGGCATCGGCCCGGTGGTGGCCAATCTCTGGCTCTCGACTCACTCGGCTGAGGACGGCAGTTTCCGCCTGGCCGTGCCCCACGGCAATTATCACCTGGGCGCGACCATCGGCGTCACCGACAGCCCTTCGACTTCGCTCAGGACAAGCATCAAGCCAGCGCTGCGCCTGGTCTCCGTGCCTGCCAATGGCGTCTCCGGAGGCCACGTGCTCCAGTTCCGCCGCCCCGACGCCACCATCTCCGGCACGGTCAGCATCAGCAACACCGCAGGCGTAACCGGCACCGTCTTCTTATGGGGCTGGTCTGAGGACGACGCCTTCGTCACCGCCAACGTGCCCGTGACCAACTCGCTGGGTTCCTACAGCCTGGACGTAATCTCGAACACGACCTGGCACCTGGGGGCGGTCTACGAGACACCAAGCCAGTACTGGCTGGCGCAGGAGGAGGTGGTGCTGGGGACCGGCGGCGCGACCCAGAACCTGGTGCTGATGGGGCCGCATCCCAAGCCAGCGCCGGTCGCGGTCACCTTCGACGCCTCACAACCCCAGCGCATCCATCTTGCCGACGGGACGCACATCTACATCCCCGCTGGCGCGATGCCCGTGGAGGGGCTGGTGACGCTGCACGTCGTACCCATCGCCACGCTGCCCCACCAGCGGCACGCCAACGTCTACCGGTACGGCTACGCCTTCACCGCCGTGGACGAGGAGGGACAGCCGATCACCGAGCACTTCAACCAGGACGTGGTCATCGGCTTCGCCTACGACGAGCGGGAACTGTGGTACGCTGGCATCAGCGAGCATTTCCTGAAGCCGGCCTACTTCTCGACGACGACGAACGAGTGGGCCTTCCCGGAGAGTTACGTCGTGGACACCGGGGGCAACCGGGTGGTGATGCAGATTGACCACTTCACCGACTTCGCCCTCACCGGCGAGCCGGGCTTCCAGGTGTTCCTGCCGCTTGTGCTGAGATGGTAGGGAACGCCAGCGCACCCCCCGTCTGACGAAACGGTCCCCCCGGACTCCGGTCCGGGGGGACCTGTTCGTGAACGCAGAGCCATACCCAGCAGGACAAACCAGACTTGTGGGTAATCGCCAGAGGCACTACCTGAACCAGAGAAATCAGATTTGACTTTTCCCGCTGCCTGGGTAAAATTCTTACTCACGCCGCGACGCTCAACTCACCCCCTCCCACCGGGAAGCCGGAGGGGGTAGCCCAGGAGACATAAGTGGACTTGACGCAACTCGTTGACATCTCCGTTCCTCTGACCGCCATCTTCGCCCTGGCTGTGGTCGCTGCCCTCTACCTGTGGCTGCGAAAGCAGGATACTGGCACAGGGCGGATGCAGGAAATCTCGCGCTTCATTCGCATTGGGGCAAATGCGTTCCTCCACCGGGAGTTCATCACCATCGCCCCCTTCGTGGTGGCCCTGGCCCTGCTGTTGCTCACGGTCATGCCGGAAGGGAACTGGCAGATCGCGCTGGGGTTCGTCGTCGGCGCGGTTGCCTCCCTGCTGACCACTTTCATTGGGATGAACGCGGCGGTGCGGGCCAACGTGCGCACCACCGCTGCGGCCCGCTCCTCGGCGGCCCGGGCGCTGCTGGTTGCCTTTCGCGGTGGGGGGACGATGGGGCTCTCCATCCTGGCGCTGGAATTGCTGGGCATCTTCGGGCTGGCGCTTCTCTTCGGCGTGTCACCGGCTCACCTGGAGAACGTGCACCTGCTCGTCGGCTTTGGCTTCGGGGCCAGTTTCTCCGCCCTGTTCGCCCAGTTGGGTGGCGGCATCTTCACCAAAGGGGCGGACATCGCGGCCGACCTGGTGGGGAAGATGGAGCAGGGCATCCCGGAGGACGACCCCCGCAACGCCGCCGTCATCGCCGACCAGGTCGGTGACAACGTGGGGGACGTGGCCGGGCGTGGAGCGGACCTCTTCGAGTCCGGCTCCGACAACCTCATCGCCACGATGATCGTGGGGCTGACCTTCATCCCTACTTACGGTCGGGCGGCGGTGCTCTTCCCCCTGCTCAGCCGAGCCATCGGTACCATCGGCGCGGTGCTGGGGGTGCTGGCGGTGCGTGGCACGGAGAAGCGCAATCCCATCGTCTCCGTGAACCTGGGCTTCCTGGTGACCGCTCTGTTCTCCGTCATCTCTTTCTACTTCCTGGGCACCTACGTGATGCACGACGTCCGCCTGTTCTACTGCCTCACGCTGGGGCTGGTCACCGCCATCTTGATCTCGCTCCTGGTGCAGTTCTACACCGGCATCACCCAGAGACCGGTCAAACAGATCGCCGAGGGGGGTAAGAGCGGCGTAGCCATCAACCTGATCTACGGCTTTGCCTGGGGAATGGAGAGCGCGGTCATTATGATCATCCTGGTGGCCATGGTCAACGTGATCGCTTTCTACATCATGGGGGGAGGGCTGCCCGGCGTCTTCGGTATCACGGCGGCCACGCTGGGCATCACCGAGATGAAAGGTATCATCATGGCGGCCGATGCCTTCGGTCCCATCGTTGACAACGCCAGCGGCATCGCCGAGATGGCCGGATTGGGGCCGCAGGTGCGTCGCACCGGGGATGCGTTGGACGCGGTCGGCAACATCACCAAGGCCATCACTAAAGGATACGGCATGTCTTGCGCCCTGATGACCAGCGTCGTCATCCTCTTTGCATATCTCCTCAGCGCCGCCGAATTGGCTGGAGCAAGCAGTGGTAGCCTGGCCCATTTCGTCACCTTCGGCGGCGACAACCCGGAAGGAGCGGCCTTACAGATTGTGCGCAATCTCAACCTGGGCCATCCGCTGAACATCGCCGCGCTGATGATCGGCGCTACCGTTCCTTTCCTGTTCTCCTCCCAGGCGATGAAAGCGGTGGGGCGGACGGCCTTCCGCATGGTGGACGAGGTGCGGCGGCAGTTCCGTGAGATCCCCGGCCTTCTGACCGGCCAGGCGGTCCCCGAATACAGCGCTTGCGTGGACCTGGGGACGCGCCACGCGCTGCGGGAGATGATCGCGCCGACGCTGACTGGAGTCGCTTTCCCCATCGCTGTCGGCTTCCTGATGGGGCCGTGGGCACTGGCCTTCTACCTGATCGGCGTGAAGGTCATCGGTGCGACGCTGGCTATCTTTATGTTCAACGCCGGGGGCGCGTGGGATAACGCCAAGAAATACGTCGAGGATGGTCACCTCGGAGGCAAGGGGTCGGAGCCCCACAAGGCGGGGGTCATCGGCGACACCCTGGGTGACCCCCTCAAGGACACCGCCGGGCCGTCGTTGCACATCCTCATCAAGTTGCAGAACATTCTTAGCATCACGCTTCTCCCGCTTTTTTACGCTTATGGGCTGCACTGGTATTAGATGAGGAACTGGTAAATGAGTCGGACTACTGGATTCGACCAAGAACTACTGGAAATCTACGGCGAGTTGGACCGTGACCGACTGATGGCGCTGGTCGTGCGCTATGCCCGTGACCGGCTTGGCGCTGGTGGCTCTTCCATCTTCCTGCGTGACGACATCACGGGCCACTACGTCCTGCGCAGCACCACCGGTCTCTTGGAGAGCGCAGAGATGCCGGCCACGCGGGTAGAGTATGAGCCTGGGGAAGGATTGACCGGCTGGATCGCCAAGCACGGCCGGCCGCTGCGCATCGCCAACGTCAAGGACAGCGAGGAATTGCGACGCATCGCCGAAGACCTGGTCTGGAGCAAAAAATACTCCGAGATTAGCACCAAACCAGGCCAGGCTTACATGGGGGTGCCGGTCCTCTCCAGGGACGGAACTACCGTGCTCGGCGTGTTGCGGGCCTCCGGGAAGATAAGAGGGGGGCAGTTTGACGCGCAGGATGAGGCATTGCTGAGCCACGTGGCCGCGATGGTGAGCATCGCCATCGAGAATTCGCAGCGCTACGAGCGGGAGAAACGCCGCGCTCGCTACTTCCGGCTACTGCTAGACATCAGCAGCAAGTTGAATCCACGACGTCCCATCGCCGAGATGCTACAGACCTTAGCGGACCGGGTCAGACAGGGCTTCCGCACCGAGGCCTGCCAGATTTACCTGCAGACCGAGGAGGATATCCACCGGGTGGTGCTGCGGGCCGCCAGCGGCCTCCCCGGAGCGCTGATCGGCAAACTGACGTACGTGACAGGGGTGGGGCTGACGGGCCACATCCTCCGCACTGGAACAGCCATCCGGGTACGCGAGGCGACCGCGTTGGGGGACTGGAACGATCCCCACGTTGCAGAGGTCGCCTTACATCTCCCCTCTGGCATCTATCGCTCCTTCCTGGGCGTCCCTCTGCGGTTGGGCGACGAGACCTTCGGCACATTCGAGTTGATCAACAAGATCCCCAGTGGCCCTGGCCACCGCGATTGGTTCACCGACGACGATGAAGAATACCTGCGCCTGCTATCCGCGGCCACCTGCGGCGTGCTGGAGGGGGCTCGCTATCTCAAGACCCTGAGCGACGTAGGGGTGACCACGTTGCGGATGCAGCGCGTCGCCTCCTTCGGCACCCTGGCGCAACGGATACTCCACGAGACGGCGAACCCGCTGGCTGTGGCCCGCCTGGCGGCGACCAACCTGCGTGGCAACCTTCCGGACGTGTTGAACCCTTTCCCTGCCCAGGGAAGAACCGAAAAGGAGTTGGGAGGCCCGCTCACTCCTGAGCAGAGCGCACAACTCACCAGGCGGCTGGACGTTATAGAGACCAGTCTAAATGAGGTCAGCGACAAATTGCTGGACTTGCTCAGATGCTCGCAGCGCATAGGCTTTATCCGCACGACCACACAGTGGAACGATGTGGTGCATGAGGTCCTGATCTGGCTGGCGGCAGAGCGGCAACGGCGCGGAATGGGGGTGCACGTGATCTACGGAGACCTGCCCCCGCTGTTCATCGAGCCCAACGAACTGTTCGGCGTCCTGGTCACAGTCCTACGCCTGACGATGGAAACCCTCGAAACGCACGGTGGCCTCGTCGAGGTGCGCACCTCGCCGTCCGCTGGCGGCCAGCACGTGCGTACCGAGATATGCGCGCCGGAGGCCCCACTGGCCGAAAGGATTTTGTCTATCCTCGAGTCCGAGATCGGTGCGCCCGAGAAACTATCGCCCCTTCACTTCGAGTGGGCACTGGCACAGGAGACGGTGCAGACCCAATACGGGGGTAGTCTCACCTGGAAGGCCGATGACGGGAAGATGAGTTTCGTGCTTGAACTACCGGTGTAGGAGAACTGAACCCTCCCCCCTCATCAGGGGGGAGCCAGAGAGGGAGTATGAAACAGAAGGCAATCCTTGTAGTGGACGACGAACCTTTCTTCCGCGAGGAGGTCATTGCCTTCCTCAGCAGCCCCACTTTTACCGCGCGAGGCTGGAAAGTAGAGGCCTCGGCGAGTGGGGAGGAGGCACTGGCCTGGCTGGAGCAAGTCCCCTACGACGTGATGCTCCTCGACATCAACATGCCAGGTCTGGATGGAATGGAGGTGCTGGGCTCGATGCACGAGAAGCACCTGTTGGAGCAGACCTACGTCATCATGCTCAGCGCGTATGGCGTGTATGAAAACGTGGTCGCGGCCATGCGCGGGGGGGCAAAGGACTTTGTCAACAAATCCGAGCCGCTGGACCAATGGATCGTGCGCATCGAACGCGGCTTTGAGTGGCAGGAACTGCGCCGTCGCAAACAGCAGGCGGAGGATGAACTGCGCCTCCTGGCGCGTGAGGTAGGCCACGATATCGGCGGCACAACCTACTTCGTGCTCACCCAGCGGGTGCGGGCGCTCGCCAGGCTGGTACCGAGAGAGCCGGAGGGAGAGCGTTCAATCGAGGTCATCCAGCAGATTCTGGCCCGTATCAAGCGGTTGGCCGACGATCTGGGGCACGTGGCTGTGGCTCTGGATAGCAAGGAGGTCTGGCGCTGGGAGACGCTCGACCTCCACCGCCTGCTGGAGCGGCTGGTGCAGGAATTCAGTTACGGCCACCCGGACGTGAAAGTCGTGCGGGAGTGGGACGAGGACATCCCGCCGATACACGGTAGCCGTGCCCAGTTGGAACGGGCTTTCCACAATCTGCTGACCAACGCCGGGCGGGCCATGCCTGAACGCGGGACACTCACGCTGCGCACGCGGCGGGAAGCCTCTCCCCCCTCCCAGGAGGGAGCCGGAGGGGGGTGGATCGTCGTTGACGTCGAGGACACGGGTATCGGTATTCCCCCGGAGGCACAGGGGAAAATCTTCCGCATCGGCTTCTCGGATTGGAGAAACGGGGCCAAGGGAAGCGGACTGGGACTTTACGTCGCTCGCAGGAACATCGAAAATCACGATGGGTACATCGAGGTGACCAGCGCCGTGGGCAAAGGGACTACCGTCACCGTTCGATTACCGATTCAGCCCGGGTGCGCTTCTCCTGGCACTACTCCGATTCAGGCAGCCTGAATCCTTTAGATCCTTTAGGAGGTTAAGTACAATGTCATCCACGATACTGGTGATGGACGATGATCTGCTCGCACTCGAAAGCCTGGAGAACTACCTGAAACAGGCGGGCTATGCCGTCGTGACGGCCAACAGTGCCCGCGAGACGGTAGATCAGGCGCGGGAGACCCCTTGCGACGTTGCCCTGCTGGACATGAAGATGCCCGAGATGGACGGGTTTCAGGTGGCTGCGATGCTGCGCCAGTTGCAGCCCGACTTACGGGTAATCATTTTCACCGGCTATGCCTCGTTGGAGACCGAGGCGCACGCCGCACAGTTGGACTTCTACGAGTACCTGCCCAAGTCGAACTGGTACGACCTGCTGCTGCCGACCATTGAGCGCGTCCTGGCAGAGCCAGAGCACCGATTGCCCAAACAGCGCCCGGTTGACCTGGAGAAGGCAGCCTCCCAGTATGCTGACGAAGGCAAATGGGAACTGGCAGCGATGGCGCTTGAGCAGGCGGCCCGCATCGCCGAGTTCACCCACAAGTGGGAGAGCGCAGCCACGCTATACAGCCAGGCCTTCGAGCACATGCGACGCGCCCGCGGCCTCTCTGTTGAATCACAGCGGCTTCGCGAACTGGCGGAGTGCGCCCGACGCATCGCGGCTGAGGGTGCCCCAGACTCCCCGTAGCGTCGCCGGGCAAATGGTGGATTGGGAACCGGTAGACCGGTAGATTGGTAAATTGGGGCGAATTCATCGGGTACCAATTTACCAATATACCAATCTAGGATGGTCTCCCCGTAGAGTGTTGCTGGCTCACCGGGGCCACCTGTGCCGCCCCGCTCCCGCTGGATCGCCAGATCCAGCGGCTTGGTGACGGGATCTGACGATCTCTTTAGAGCAAGGCGGGGAACAACACTCAAGAGGGAGACTATCCAATCTACTAACTTCACCAATGTACCAATCTACCAGCCTACCAATGTACCGACTTCTTTACCTGACCCTGCTTCTGGCGTCAGGCTGCGCTTTGTTTCCACTACCTCCCACTCTCACTCCCACTCCAACAGCGACGCCACTGCCCTCTCCCACGCCGTGGCCAACGCCAACGCCCTATCCAACTCCACGGCCAACACCCACCACCGAACCGCCCGATACCGGCTGGCAACCGCTGCAGCCGGGCGTTGAGTTGCGCCAGGTGCGCGTGGAGATCAACGCGGTCGCCGAACGGTTGGTCATCGTCCGGCTCGACCCCACTACTGTGCGCTTTCGCGTTCATTATGACCCCGTCGCGCCCCGCCCGGTGAGCGCCTGGGCTGAGCACCTCCAGCCGTTGCTGGTCATCAACGGCGGCTACTTCACCCCTGAGAACGAGACCGTGGGCCTGCTCATCAGCGACGGGCAGGTCTGGGGCACCCCCTACGGGGACTTCGCGGGCATGTTTGCCGTCAACCCCTCCCCCGGCCCCTCCCCGCCCCCCCTCGGTCCCCCCCAACTTTGGGGGGGAAGCAGGGGAGGGGAGAAGGTGAGCGTGCGCTGGCTCCGCGACCAGCCCTATGACCCCGCCGAGCCCCTCAAGGAGGCACTGCAGTCGTTCCCGGTGTTGGTCAAGCCGGGTGGCGTGATGGGCTTCCCCGCCGACGCCGACGACGGTCGCCCTTCCCGCCGCACCGTCGTGGCCCAGGACCGTCAGGGACATATCCTCCTCATCGTCGCACCCCGCGGCCACCTCAGCCTCCACGAACTGGCGCGCTTCCTCGCAGAGTCCGACCTCGATCTGGACGTGGCGCTCAACCTGGACGGGGGTTTCTCCACGGGGCTGTGGTTGAGGGCGGACGAGCAGTCCGTGGAGATAGATTCTCACGTCCCGGTGCCCTCGGTCATCTCCGTCGGTTACCGTTGACGAGGAGCAGGCTTTCGAACCTGCTGACAAAAACCAGACCTTTGCTCTCCTCCCGACGTATAAGATTTGTAGTGATCACTACAGACCAGTTGGCCCGATGACTCAATATCTGATCGAGCGTGCGTTGGCGGGCGATGAAGCCGCTGCCCAGGAATTACACGACGCCCACTACCCGGCCGTTCTCCGGCTGGCCTATATGCTCCTGCAAAACCTGCAGGACGCCGAGGATGCGACGCAGGATGCCTTCATCTATGCCTTCGAGCACCTGGCCCGATATGACCCGGAGCGGGCTGCTTTCGCCACCTGGCTCAAGGTCATCGTCACCAGCCGCTGTCGGGACCGGCAGCGCCGACGCCGCATCAAGTGGCTCTCTCTGCAAGAGTTGGCGGAAGCCGGACTTGAGCCTGAGGATGAGACACCCGACCATCAGCCAGACGTCGTGCTTGAACTGGTGGGGATGCAGCAGACAGTGTGGAAGGCATTGGAGCGGGTGCCGCGCAAGTCACGCCAGGCTCTGATCCTACGCTACTTCGGGGGCCTTTCGTACCCCGAGATGGCCCAGGCTCTCGGCTGCCCAGTCAGCACCGCCAAGTCGCGCGTCGTCTACGGCCACCAGGCGCTGGCCCGCTTGCTGGAGCGCGAGGCGCGCGCTACGCTGGGCTACCCAGGCCACCACGGCTACCACATAGGAGACGTGCCGTGAACAAGCACCTCAACGAACGTCAGCTGTTGTCCTACCTGGAAAGTGACCTCTCGCCTGGACGCCGCGAGCGGGCCGAGGCCCACCTGCGTGTATGCCCCGCCTGCCGCGCCCGCCTGGAACGGCTGGCCCGGGCAGCAGCAGACCTGACCACGACGCTGCACGCCGTGGGAGAGCAGGTACCGCTGTCGCCGGCCCATTCGTGGGAGGCGGTAGCCCAGCGCCGGAAGAGACGCCACCCGAGGTTTTACGTGCCTCCGTTTCGCATGCCGCTGCGCCATCTGGCGACGCTGGCTGTCCTGGCACTCCTCGTCGTCGGGCTCGCCGGCCTGATCCACACCCTGGCCGTCACCGGTCCCACGTTAACCAGGGCTACGCCGACCCCCAGCCCCACGTCCCTGGGCAGCCCGTCGCCCGCGCCTGGGCCGCTACCTCGCCCGCAGTCTGATCGCCTGGCTGCCCCTATCTCCCTCCTGATCCTCGGCACCGACGGCGAGAGCGACACATCTGATGAGACCGACGCGCTGATGCTCCTCTACCTGGATGCCGAAGCCCAACGGGCTTTCCTGCTCTCCATCCCTCGCGACCTGTACGTAGGGAGGCCCGGCCACGAGCAGGCACGCGCTGGCAGCATCTACAGGTTGGGTGAGCAGGACGAGACCACCGGCGGCCTGGTGCTGGCCCGGGAGACGATCTCGGCCACCGTGGGCCTCCCCGTACAGCAAGCCGCCCTGGTGCGCTTCGACGGCTTCGTCGCGCTGATTGATGCCATCGGTGGCGTGGACGTCGAAGTGCCTCATCCCATCGAGGACCCGGCCTTCCCGGACGGCCACGGTGGCCATGATCCGCTGTCCATCCCCGTCGGCACGCAGCACTTCGACGGCGCACTTGCCCTGCGCTACGCCCGTACCTGCGTCGTCCCGGCCCCCGGCTTCGACCGCGCTTTCCGCCAGCAGCAACTCATCCTGGCCGCGCACGACCGAATGACACGGCTTGACCTGCTGCCCGACCTCATCGCCCAGGCCCCCACCCTCTGGTCGGCCATCGCGGGCAGTCTCGAGACGGACCTTTCCCTGAGCAATGTGATTGACCTGGCGCTCCTGGCGACCAGCCTCACTGCCGATGACATCACCATTGCCAGCCTCGATGAGTGCTGCACCGTCCGGTATACCACGCCGGCCGGGGAGCGCGTGCTGCTGCCCCAGCCAGATGAGATCAAGGTACTGATAGAGAACCTGCTGGAGGAAGAACGATGATCCGCCGAGCGACCACAAAAACCAGGTTTTTCGGAAAAGACCTGGTTTCTGTCCTGCTGCTGGGGCTGATCGTGTTGACAGCCTGCAGCCCCGCTGCACGTACCCCGGCCCGGCCGACGCCCACCGTCTACTACGTCCCCCCCACCCCCGTTGCCCACGATCCACCCCCTCCACTGTTGCCCAAGTCTCACTCGCAGCCTGAGGCAATCACCGTGCTTTTCCTGGGCACCGACAGGCGCAGCCCAGATAACAGCACCGACAACACCGACACGCTGATGCTCTTCCACCTTGAGCCGAACGCCCGGCACATCGCGATCCTTTCCATCCCCCGCGATCTCTACGTCGAGATTCCCGGCCACGGGCAGGCGCGCATCAACACTGCCTACGCCTGGGGCGAGCAGGAAGGAACGGGCGGCCTGGCTTTGGCCCGCCAGACCGTCTCTGCCACCCTCGGCATCCCGGTCCAACACGCCGTCCTGCTCGACTTTCACGCCTTTGTCACGCTCATTGACGCCATCGGCGGTGTAGATGTGGACGTGCCCTGTGCCATCTCCGACCCGACCTACCCGGACAGCGGCACCGGCTACGACCCCTTTTACCTGCCCGCTGGTCAGCATCACCTGGATGGGGCCACGGTCCTCAAGTACGCCCGCACCCGCGCCACCCCCGATGGCGACTTCGATCGCACCGCCCGTCAGCGAGAACTGGTGCTGGCCGTGCGCGACCGGGTCACGAGCCTCGACCTGCTGCCGGGTCTCATCGTCCAATCCCCACAACTCTGGTCCGCCCTCCAGACCGCCTTCGAGACCGATCTGACGCTGGGAGAAATCGTGGACCTGGCCGTCGTCGCCAGCCGCACCCCCACCGATCAGATCGTCACTGCTGGTATTGATCAAACCTACACTCATTCCTGGACCACACCCGGCGGTGCCCAGGTCCTGATCCCCGATCAGGCGGCAATTGAGGCCCTCGTCACCGCCCTCTTTGCCCCTCCACCAACCACCGCAACAGCCCAGTGAACCCATTGAGATTTGTCATTTGCTCACTTGTCGTTTATAATGCCCCGCAATGACCATCCTCTTCGCGCTCCTCGGCCTCCTCGCCGGTGGCCTGGTCAATCAACTCGGTTCCGATCTCCCTGTCCGACGGAGATTGACCTGTCCCCACTGTCCCTATTGCGGGCGGGACCGTCCCTGGTGGCAATGGCTCTCCCTGCCTGCCCACCTGGTTGGGCGCGCTGGCTGCCCTTCCTGTGGCGCACCAATCAGCCTGCGCTACCCGCTGATTGAGACCGGGCTGGCGGTGGCCTACGGCTACCTCTGGATCATGCTTGGCCCCTCCGTTAAACTTGTCCTCTATCTCATATATAGTGCCACCTTCGCCCTCATCTTCATCACCGACATCGAGCGGCGGTTGATCCTCAACGTAGTGATGTACCCATCCATTCTCCTGGCCTTCGTCGCCAGTTTCTTTATGCCGGGGATGACGTGGTGGAGCGCGCTGGCCGGCGGGGCAATTGCTTTTGTCTTCTTCCTGGGTGCTGCATTGGTGGGGAACGCGATCTTTGGCAGCGGGTCACTGGGCGGCGGGGACGTCAAACTGGCAGCGCTCGTCGGGCTCATCACGGGCTTCCCACTGGTCATTGAGGCGCTGGTGTTGACCATCCTCATCGGGGCAGCCGCCAGCCTGATCCTGCTGGTCACCCGCGTGCGCGGTCCGCGCGATCCCATTCCCTACGGACCATTCCTCATTGCTGGCGCGGTCATCACTCTCCTGTGGGGCTATCCCATCGCCAAATGGTTCATCTATCGCTAGACTGGCTGTCGGTGCCCAACGACGTGCGGGACAGTCTTTCTAGTACTCCGCCACACTGATTTGAGACCCTTGAGACCTTGGCGCAAACTCCTCGTCGAGGACGAATCGATCATTGGCCAAGTTCTATCGAAAGTTTCAAGAGGGCGCTCTCCAGGAAGGCCCGGCCGACTATTGGGAGTGGCGAGCCCGCTACAAGAGTTCTCTGACCATGCAAGAACGCTTCGGCTTCTCAGAAGCAGAGGTGGTGAATGCCTGCCCATCCCCACCACGTCCATAAGGGTCGGAGGCCTGCCAAAGGCCCCGATAGGGCTTTGCCCCTCGATATCCCACAGGTGGACTTTGTGACCGTCCTCGGCAGGGTTATGCGTGAGTGCCTGGGGAATCCCAAAGTCGCTGGCGGATAGCCACCCGCTGTAAGGCAAGCCCGCCGCCCCACATTTTTCGCCCACCGGCCGGGGTGGGGGAAGCGGGGCAGCGGGCGGCGTTCGTTTGTGCGAGGGCTACCGGTGGGGTATAATTGGGGCGGGCCACCATCCACGGCAGCGAGGACGTGCGCACCGGCGCGCTGGAGGCGACGTTGGCGGTGATGCGACCGAGTGGCATTTTGAACTGGAGGTATGAAATGAGCAGCGTACCGAATGTTGTTGAGAAGCACATCCGGCTGTCTGTAGAACGTGCTGATCGCCTGGGCCGCCTGGCTCAGGTACACCAGATCCATGAAGATCAGATTATCGAAAAAGCACTGGACATTCTCTTCAGTTTGACCGATCTTCTTGATGAATGCGTTGAGCGACAGGGTTGGTCGTTCCTCTCTGAAGCCGCCTTGCAGCGTGTATGGGACAATGAAGAGGATGCCGTCTACGATAATTGGAGAGAGTTGTATGAAGTTCCAGCGCAGTGACGTGGTTCTGGTGCCCTTTCCGTTCAGCGACCTCAGTACAACCAAAGTGAGGCCAGCGGTAGTTGTGAGCAGTGCTCTGTACCACGCAACTGAACCCGACCTTCTCTTGGCTGCGCTTACTTCCAAAGTTGCGACGGCGACAGGCCCGTTTGACTATCTGTTGAGCGACTGGCGCACAGCCGGTTTAACAGCAGCACCGATGTGCGCATCGGCGGCCCTTCGACCCTTCGACGGGCAGGCTCTGCTCAGGACAGACAGCGCTGGACGCGACGTTGACGGTGGCGTAGACTCGTTTCATAGGGATGGCCTCGTCAGAGGGCGGGCCGCCCCGCCGTGGGCGTGACAAAGGCATTCGCTATAAGACAAGCCCGCGGCCCCGCGTTTTTCGCCCTCCGGCACCGGTTGGAGCCCCCCTCCGGCTCCCCCCGTAGTAACAGGGGGAGGGAAGAAAGCGGGGCGGCGGGCGCTGTTGTTTGTGCGAGGGCAGGCGAAAACGCAACCGGACTTTGCCAACAAGCCACCCTACGCATTGTGCGAGGAGTCCATCACAATCAGGTCATGCTTAAGGAGAGAACGATGGAACTCAAAGAGCCCATTCAACCAGTCCCAATGCTTATCAGCACCTTCATATTGCACAAAGACCGATACAAAGTTGATCACACTTACCAAAGGGCCCCGGGAGTATGGGAGACGTGGCGGGAGCAGTATCTCATTGATACCATCCTGCGCGGATATGGTATCCCCCTGATCTTCATTCACAAAAGAGGCGACGGAGAATATATAGTTGATGGTCAACAGAGACTCCTTACCATTTGGAGGTTCAAAGATGATGAGCTTGAACTGAGCAAGAAATATTCAAGTGACATCACCCAAGAAAACAATGGGGCTAGAAAATATACCGATCTTTCCGATGAATATCAGAATAGATTCGATAGCTATCCTCTTCCTGTTGCTTATCTCAATAACTACAACGACGAAGAAATCAGAAGCACCTTCAAGAGACTTCAAAGCGGTAAGCCCCTATCTCCCGGAGAAAAGCTGAATGCATATCCCGGTGATATAGTGCCAACTATGCGAGAGTTGGGCGAACACCCTTTCCTTAAACGCACTGTGGCATTGGGACTTGGACGCTATAAGCATTACTATCTGGCAGCGATGTTCCTCATGCTGGAAGGTGGAGGAGTCACGAGCACCAGTCCGAGCTACATCTATCAGTTCTTTGAGAGCAACCAAGGGCTAGACACAGGTTCCAAGACCTACAGGAAAGTGAGGAGGGTCTTGGACTATTTGGAGGCGGCGTTTGAAGGTCGGGCAGGGGAGTTGAGAACCCAGGCGTGGATTGTCAGTACGTATCTACTGGCTTCCTATCTGATCGATCACTATGCCATGCAAGATCAGCGAACTAATTTCAAGGAGTTCATCGCTCAGTTCTACCAAGAGATCGCTCACATAGAAGGATCGCCAAGACCTGAGCCCGAATTGATTCGATTCAACACCGCAATCAGCAGGGGTACAAACAATGAGGAGACCATCAAGTTTAGACACGGAGTCCTCGTAAAGCGTTTCGTAGAGCAATATGGTCCTGTAGAGTTAGACGAGGATAGAATCTTCGGCTATGATCAAAAACTGGTGATATTCAGGAAGTATGGTGGCGTTTGCCAAGTGTGTGGTGAGAAGTTGGAATTCGGCGATTCCCATACGCACTATCACCACATAGATCCATATATCGCGGGTGGAGAAACAGAAGTTGAGAATGGGTTGTTGGTCTGTCAGGATTGTCACTTGAACAAGATCCACGGCGGTGGCGAAGCCTGAACCAGTCCAGGGGTTTGACGATGAAAAAGTGGTCCCACCCGGGAGGAAAATTGCGAGAACTGGGGGCTGGGGCCCTCTCAGATGCGGAGCTTCTGGCTATCCTCATCTCCACCGGCATTAGAGGGATGCCAGCAGAGAAGATCGCTGAGGAAGTTGTGGAGCGGTTCGGCTCCCTTTCCGAAATGGCCAACGTGCCGCTGGAGAGATTCCTGGAGATCAAGGGGCTTTCTGATGTCAAGATCATCCGCATCGCCGCTGCGTTCGAGATTGCCCGCCGCTTGTCGAGGGAGGTCCTGAGTGGCAAAGAAGAGTAAACTGCACGAGAAGGCAACTCGTATGCCAGATATTCGTGAGGCGAAGTGGGAGCAGGTCGTTTCCGAGTATCTGGAATCAGTGCAGGCGCAGCAGAGCGAGCCGGCCAAGTCCCAGCGCTTCCTTCTGCTCCTCAAAGATCTCTTTGGAGTGCAACCCGGCTTCATCGAGGATTACGTGGCCGGGATCGAGAAATACGTGAAGGTCAAGCAGAAAGACCGTATCCTGAGAGGCCGGGTTGACAACCTGTTTGGCAACCTGGTCATCGAGTTTGAGCGCGATCTGAGCAAAACGCGAAGGGAAGCAGAAGAACAGCTCCAAAGGTACGTAGCCTGCCTCTGGTCCCAGGAGCCACCGGCTAAACGAGCGCCATATCTCTGCATGGCCGCTGATGGCGTCAGGTTTGTGGTGTATTCCCCAACCATTGAGGAGCGCGACAGGACGGATATCCAACCCGAGGAAGTCCGCCTGGAACTCGTCGAAGAGGTAGACCTGACGATTTTCAAACCACGGGAGGTCTACTTCTGGCTGGACCGCTACTTCCTGCGCCAGGAGATTCTTGCCCCCACGACTGAGGCAATTGTCAAGGACTTTGGGCTCAGGAGCCACGCCTTTCGCACCGCTGGTCAAACCCTGCTCTCCAGGTGGGGCAGTCTCAAAGACCAGCCTGAATTCAGCGTGGTCTACGAAAGCTGGGCCAGGTATCTGCTCATCGTGTACGGGACCTCCGTGGCCGACGAGGCACTCTTCGTCAGGCACACTTACCTGTCTATGCTGGCCAAGTTAATGGCCTGGCGCCGCCTCACAGGGGAGAGAACAGCCCCCGATGATGACCAGATTCTCTCCCTGCTGGAAGGCCAGTTCTTCAAAGAGCAAGGCATCGAGAACTTTTTGGAAGAGGATTTCTTCTCCTGGGTGGCGCGGGAAGACGCCAAAGACGCCGGGGTGGAAACCGCCCGGCGACTGTTGAGCCTGCTGCAAAACTACAACCTGCGCGAACTCTCCGAGGACGTGCTCAAGTCGCTCTATCAGGAATTGGTAGACCCGGCGACCCGTCACGACCTGGGCGAATACTACACTCCCGACTGGCTGGCCCACCGGATGATCCGCAGGCTGCTTGATGATAACCCGCAGGGTACACTCCTGGACCCCTCCTGTGGGTCGGGGACTTTCCTTTACCTGGCCGTGGGGGAGAAGCGGGAGCGGTTGGGGGGCACGCGCGGGACGTTGGAGCATATCCTTGACTCGGTGGTGGGCGTGGACATTCATCCCCTGGCCGTCACTGTGGCCAAGACGAACTACATTCTCGCCCTGGGCGATCTGTTGAAGAAACGGCGGGGCAAGGTGAGCATTCCGATCTATCTTTCGGACACCATCAGGCTGCCCGAGCGGTGGGCGGATACGCCGATGGCCGACTACGAAGTGGAGATTGATGACCAGACCATCTACCTCCCGCAGGCATTGCTTGAGAGCCCCGATTTGTATGATGAGGCCATCGAGGCGGCCAAGGAATTCGCGGTGCAAAACGTCGGCAGGCAACCAACTGCAGAACAGTTTACCAATTACCTGCGCGCTCATCATCCCAACCTGTTGGAAGACGATGTACCCTTGCAAAAACTGTTCGTCATCTCCAACGCCTTGAGGAGGCTCATCGAATCCAGACGGGATACCATCTGGGCCTTTGTGCTCAAGAACATCTACAAGCCCCTCTTCCTCAAGGGCAACTTTGACTTTGTGATCGGCAATCCGCCCTGGCTTTCCTTCCGCTACGCCGAGCCTGAGTACCAGAAGTTCCTCAAGAAGCAGATCACGGAAACCTATGGGCTTCTCTCCGGCCGGGGTGAACTGATAACTCAGATGGAGGAGGGAACTCTCTTCTACCTCCGAGCGGCAGACCTTTACCTCAAAGACGGAGCAACCATCGCCTTCGTTCTTCCCCGGAGCATCTTTTCCGCTGACCAGCACGACGACCTTCGGCAGGGGACGTTCAAGGGGGTTGGCTTGCGCTTCGAGGAAGCCTGGGATCTGGAAGGCGTGAAGCCTTTGTTCAACGTCCCCTCGTGCGTCCTCTTCGGTAAAAAAGAGCGTGGTGCTAGAGTCGCTGACCCAATCCCCGGCCAAGTCGTGCACGGGGAGTTGCCGCGGAAGAATGCGACATCGGACGAGGCCGAAGAGAGTCTTGCCGTTAACGAAGTACAGTTCGCACTCAGTAGAGTGGGTGAACGTTCCTTCTGGGCCAAAGGCAAAGGAGTTTTGGCAGAAGAGGCGAGTCCGTACAAGAAGCAGTTCAAGAACGGAGCTACGATGTATCCCCGCCCCTTTTGGTTCGTGGAGGTGAAAGCATCTCCCCTGGGCTTTGACCCCTCACTTCCACCCCTGGAGACCGGCGAGCGGGCAAAGAGGCAGGCCAACGAGCTCTATAAAGGACTCGTGCTTAAGGGCAATGTGGAGAGCCGCTTCCTCTACGCTACCTTGCTCTCCACAGACCTTCTGCCCTTCGGTCACCTCGATTATTGCCCCGTCGTGCTTCCTATCGAGCCCAGCGGCGCCGCGTACCGGCTCATCACCGCCCAGCAAGCGCGTCAGAGGGGGTTCTTCCACCTCGCCCAATGGCTGGAGAAAGCGCAAGCGGAGTGGGAGAAACGACGCGGCGCCAAAGTCGATAGGATGGATGTCCTGCAGAATCTGGATTACCGGGGAAAACTCACCTCACAAGATCCGCGAGCGAAGTATAGAGTCCTTTACGCGGCATCTGCTACCTACGTCACCGCCTGTGTCGTGGAAGACGAACCCATCGAGTTTGGAGTCGGTGGGCAAGAAGTGCAAGCGGCTGGTTTTGCCGTAGATCACAAATCATATCAGCTTGAGACGGGTAATGAGCGCGAAGCGTTGTATCTGGTGGCGGCACTCAATGCGCCTGTGGTGGACAAATTGGTAAAGCCCATGCAGAGCCGAGGTCAATATGGTGCCCGCGACATTCACAAGAAGGTCCTCGAACTGCCCATCCCTCGCTTCGACCCCTCCGAGGAAGCTCACCGCAAACTGGCGGCGTTGGGCCGGGCCTGCACCCAAAAAGTCGCCGACTGGCTGGAAGCTGGTGGGCCGGGCAAGGTGCGCAGCATCGGCAAGCTCAGATCAATGGTGCGGGAGATGCTTGCCGAGGAGCGCAAGGAGATAGACGGGTGGGTGGAACCATTGCTACACGCCGGTGAATGATGTTCGGCGACTACGGTGAGGGTTTGAACCACGAAGGACACGAAAGAAACACGAAAGGCGCGAAAGACTTTCGCGGCGTTTCGCGGATTTCGTGATCCAAAGACCCTCCGAGGCGCAGGTTGATCAGGCGGCGGAGTTGTAGGGTATCACGGACAGGGGGCGGCAGGAGATACGGCAGTCGCTGCAGGAGTCGAGCGGCTAGAGGCTGTGCTGGAACACGCCGGAGGATCAGACCGATGCACCTGATTTACATTGATGATTCGCGCGACGAGCAACTCTGTGTATTCTCGTGCCTGGCGCTGCCCCGCGAGAAGGAAGGGCAACTGGCGCTGGAGATGTTCGGCGACGAATACCTGCTGCGCTACATGCTGGAGTTCGAGACCCAGGGCAGCCGCTGCCTGCTGGACCTGGACGAGTTCAAAGACCCCTTCGCCTACCGGCTCAGGGTGCAGGAAGGAGATGAGATCGTCGAGCGCACGGTGGACCTGGTGGAGACGTTCAACTACCTGCTGGGCATTAACGTGAAAAAGATGCGGGCCTTCGTGGACGGCGGGCGTCCATACCGGGCGGTGCTGGGCGAGAAAGACGGCAAGCGCGTAGTCATCGTGTGGCGGCCCGCGAACGACCTGGAGGACGACGAAGCGGCGCTTTTCGCAGACCAGGCTTTCATTGAGCAGACCATCCTGCTCGCACTGCTGGGCGACCCCTCCCCAACCCTCCCCGCGAGCGGGGAGGGAGCACGGCCTGACCGGTTGTTGGTGAACGGCCCCTGCTTCGTCGAGAGAGCGGAGGCGGTTGCGCCGGAGTTCAAACGGAGGATGTTCAGTGGACAAATTTGAAGCGTTACGAGAAAAGATACTTCCGGTGCTTCTGCCCTGGGGCGTCAGGCGGATCGCCCTCTTTGGCTCGGCAGTGAGGGACGAATTGACGCCGGAAAGTGACATTGACATCCTGGTAAAGTTGAAACCCCATTCCGAACGACCTCCCCTTGGCCTCCTCAAATGGGTGGCATTGGAGGAAGAACTGAGTGAGAAGTTGAACCGTGAGGTCGATCTGGTAAGTGAAGACGGCTTAAGCCCTTACATCCGCCCTTACGTGGACAGGGAAAAGGTGATTCTATATGAAGGATGATACCGTTTACCTGCGTCATATTCTGGATGCCATACGCCGCATTGAGCAGTATCTGAGCGATGTTTCTTATGACCACTTCATGCAGAACAGCCTTCTACAAGATGGAGTTATTCGCCAGATAACAATAATCGGTGAGGCTGCAAGAAGCGTCTCCGATGCCTTTCGGAACGCCCATCCAGAACTCCCCTGGGGCGAAATGGTCGGGATGAGGAACAAACTGATTCACGACTATTTTGAAGTTGACTTCTCCACCGTGTGGGATACAGCCGAGTCTGATCTGCCGCGTTTGAAGCAGCAGGTTGAGCAATCTCTCGAAGCAAAAGATAAATGAGCGCCAGGTACAGAAAAGTCAACCAACTGCCCCTGCTGCAAAAGCGGATTATCTTGAACCGCTTCTTCTGCCGCCTGTTCGGATTTGACGACTTTAAGGGGTTGCGGGAACAACTGCGCCACGTCCAGCAGGGGTACACGGAAGATGGACAGAGTTACTTCTACCACGCCTTGCTGGGACTTCAGGGATTGCGGCTTCCCCCCGACCAATTGGCGGCCTACGACCTGCGCATCAAGGGGTACGCGGAGCGCCTCACTGAAAGACGAGACGGACACGTTCAACCGTTGGATGCTGCTGGGCAATCTTCTCTCCTTCTACGAGCAATCTCTGGTGTACGAGGACCACGGGGAAGCATTCCGCCCCTACAACCTGGAGCCGCCAGCAGATCGTCGCCTTCTGTGACGATTTCCTGCGCTGCCCCAGCGAATGGGCGGGCAGGATAGGCAAAGTGCTCTCCGGCGCGACGGGGTTGAAGAACCAACGCGACGAAGATCTGTTCCAGGATCTGTTCCGCTACGTCAAGCGCAAGGGACTCACGGTGGGCGAACTCTACGACGACGTTGTGCAGCGGGTGTTCCGCGCCAGGACAGGCGAGACACTGCGGGCGGTGGAGTTGAAGGCGGCGCCCGGCGAGATCGGGCTGCAGGCCGGGGCAGATAGTCCCTACTTCGGCGTCATCAACATCGGCGACGTAACGGGCTTGATGAGACTACTAGAAGCGCAGGGGATTGCACGCGAGGAAGAGAACATCAGCGGTTCGCTGTTTGAGCGCATCAACGACGCTGGCTCCACCGTGAACGTGCTCATCGGATCGCGCAAGTTTATGGAGGGCTGGGACTGCTACCGTGTCTCCAACATGGGGCTGATGAAAATCGGCATGGGAGAGGGCTCGCAGATTATCCAATTATTCGGACGGGGTGTGCGGCTGCGAGGCAAAGGCCTATCGCTCAAACGTAGCATGGTGCTGGAGCCGGGTGCCGCGCCGCCGAACATTCGTCTGCTGGAGACACTCAACGTCGAGTCGTCCTGGATACCGACGTCCTGGTCAGCGGCCTGGTGGCTGAACAAGGCCCCCCGCGCCAGATCCTGGATGCCTGGCTGGAGAGCCTTTACACCCTGGTGACCTCCCTCTACCTGGTGGAGGAGTTGGTCCACGTTCTCTCTTATCCCCGCATCACCGAGCGCCTCCGTCTGGACGAAGCAGAACTGGCGGCGATCCTGGCCGCTTTGCTCTCCGAAGCGGAGGTGACCCCTGGCCGGCTCCATCTGCCGGGGGTGACCCGCGACCCCAAGGATGATGCCGTCGCGGCCTGTGCCGAGGAAGGAGAGGCGGAATACATCGTAAGCGGCGACCAGTACCTGCTGGTGCTGGGCGAGTACGAGGGCATCCAGGTCATCACTCCACGTCAGTTTGTGGAGATCCTCCGTGGTATTGACAAGCGTGAACTATTGAGTTATACTGACAACAAAAAGGATGGTATAACTAATGGCTAGTATCAAGACTGCAATCTCTATTCAGAAACCCCTCTTTGAACAGGTTGACGCCCTTGCCCATGAATTAGAAATCTCTCGTAGCCGCCTGTTTGTCCTGGCTGTCGAGGATTTTATCCAACGTTACCAGAACCAGAAGCTCCTCGAGGCTGTCAATGCCGCTTATGACGATTTACCAGACCCAGAGGAACAAACTCTTCGCTACAAAATGCGCTGGCAACACAGGCAATTGGTGGAGGGAGAATGGTGATAAATCAAGGAGATGTGTTTTGGGTTGACTTGGGCGAGCCATCAGGGTCAGAACCGGGTTATCGTCATCCTCACGTCGTCATCCAGAATAATCTCTTCAATCGTAGCCGCATCAACACGGTGGTTGTCTGCGTCATTACTTCCAACCTCAAACGCGCTACGGCCCCAGGGAACGTTCTTCTGGAAAAAGGCGAGGCTAACTTACCCAAACAGAGTGTGGTAGATGTCTCCCAGATATTTACCGTTGATAAGAGGGATTTGGTTGAAAAGATTGGCACCCTCTCTCGCCAGCGCACCCATCGAATTCTTGACGGTATTCGGTTGCTCACTGAGCCGCGAGACATTGCGTAGTCGGCTCGTTGAGGCCACCCGTAAACACTAAGACCTTCTGCGGCTCTGAGAGCATTGAGACTACCCGACTACCCGGTAGTGCTTGAAGGAAATTCAAAGATGTGCTAGAATATTGATGACTTTCTGAACCCATGGGAAAGATGCGAGAAAATGGCAGACAAAGAGCAAAGCCTCGAAGAGTGGTTGGCAGAAGAGCAAGCACGGCTAGACAAAGGGTTTTCCTTTGAACCGCAACCCAGTTCTGAAGCAAGCGGACCCGGCCCGGCCGACCAAATTGCTGCTGGGCTAGGGCTTGGTGCTGGTGTGGTTGGTGGGGCGGTGGCTCCCCATCCAAATTCGGTAACTTTCGAGGGTTGCAAAGCCGCCGTCATCGTCACTGCGTTGAGAAAAGAAATCCCAGATGATGATACCCGCGTTCAGGTTGACCAGACTGGCGACTCAGTTGTAGTCACTGTCCTGCAAAGCCAGCAAAGCCGCCCTCACGATTTCTCTCCAGCACTGACCGCGACCCTGATCGAAACAACCGACACGCTGACGGTCACGGTCAGTGATCTCAATCAGAGTGCTGTGAGAGGGACTCTAAGTTCCGTGGGTAGCACTGTCTTGGATCAGGGTAAAGCGGTGCTCTCCGGAAGGAAACGCTCGGGCATTGCTGGTCTGCTCGACACGGCCAACCGCGTGATGGAGGGGGTTGAGGATCTGGTCGAGGACATTCAGTACCTGGGTTTGCCCCAGCGTGTCTGGAAAGTCATTGACCGCGCAGGTGGGGCGGCCGAACAAGCGTATCTCGACGAACGGCGTAAGGAACGAGAGTTGCAACGGAAGCGGGAGGCGGCCGAGCGGGCATGGACACATTGCGAGTCGTGTGGTCGAGCATACAGGGACGACGAAGATAGCAGGGTAGATTGTCCCTCGTGCGGCGCACCGCGCGGAGATAAACCGGCTTGGCTGAAGTAGCGTAGATACGGGCCATCCACCGTCAAGATGTGGTGGGTGTTTCTGTTGAGTATATGGCGCGAACACGGCAGGCTGGACGACGTTGACCAGGTGCTACGGGGACGAGGTCATATATGAGCAGCCAATTTGCCCTGGTTATCGAGGATGAAAGGGACGAGGCGGTCTTCTTCGCCCACGCGATGCAGGCAGCCGGGTTTGAGACCGAAATCATCCGAGCCGGGGACACGGCCCTGGCGCGGCTCGCTGTCGTAGTGCCGGATGTGGTGGTGCTGGATCTGCATCTCCCCCGCATAGCGGGGGCGGATGTCTTGCATCAGATCCGCGGCGACGCGCGGCTGGCAGAGACACGCGTCATCATCGTCACCGGTGACCCACAAATGGCCGAGAGCCTCCGAGACGAGGCCGACCTGGTACTCATCAAACCCATCGGCTTCGACCAACTGTGCGGCCTGGCCGCGCGCCTGGTCTCCGTCGCACCGCTGAACAACAGGTAAGTCAGATCTCCTCCCGCCCCTCCAGCGCCCGTATGAGCGTCACCGCATCGGTGTATTCCAGGTCGCCGCCCACGGGTAAGCCCCGGCCCAGGCGGGTGAGGCACACACCCAGTGGGCGCAACCGGGTCAGCAGGTAGGAAGCCGTCCAGTCCCCTTCGCTCGTGGGGTTGGTCGCCAGGATCACTTCCTCCACGTCGCTGCTCCGGATGCGGGCCACCAGTTCGCCGATGCGCAGGTTCTCGACGAACATCCCCTCTGAGGGAGCCAGTACGCCGTGCAGGACATGGTACACCCCCTTGTACACCCCGGCCTGCTCAATCGCCAGCACGTCGAGCGGCTCCTCCACCACGCAGATGGTGCCATGGTCGCGTCCCTGGTCAGCGCAGATGGGGCAAGGGTCTTCCTCGGTGATGTTGTAGCAGACGGAGCAGAAACGGGTGCGCTCCTTGAGATCACGCAGCGCCCCGGCCAGCCGCTCCGCCAGGTCCGATTGGTCACGCAGCAAGAAAAAAGTGAGGCGGGCCGCGGTCTTGCGGCCGATGCCCGGCAGTTCCGAAAGTTCCTCAATGAGCCGCGTCACCGAAGCAGGAGCCGTCTGCATCGCCACCCACACCTAGAGCAAGCCAGGGATGCCCAGCCCGCCAGTGAAGGCCGACATCCGCTCGGTCGTAGCCCGATCCACTTGCTCCAACCCCTCGTTGACGGCCGCGATGACGAGGTCTTGCAGCATCTCCACGTCTTCGGGGTCCACCACCTCTGGCGCGATGGTGAGCGATTGCACTCGCCGCTCGCCGGTGACGACGGCGGTCACCGCACCACCGCCGGCCGTCGCGGTGACGACCATCTCGGCGAGTTCCTCCTGCGCCTTGAGCATATCCTCTTGCAGGCCCTGCAACTGCTGGAGCGTCCCGGCCTGACCCTTCCGCAAACCGGCCGGGCCACTCTTTCGTTTAATCCTTCTCTTCCCCACCGCGACCCCCTCAATTATTCGTGCCGTCGCACGATCTGTGCTCCCAGGTCCTCCACCGCTGCACGCACCACCGGATCCTCGGCAATAATCTGCTCGGCCGCCGGGGTGGCTTTCCCGCCGACGGACTCCGATGCCGAGCGCTGCGGCGTTCTGGCGGTACGTTCCTGCTGAGCCAGAACACACCGCACGTGGTACCGCTGGCCGATCAGACTGCTCAGTGCATCTTCGATAACCTGTTTGTTACGCTCCTCTTCCACCTTACTGCGGTGAAAGTTGTGAGTAAACCCCAGCACGACGACGTCTCCTTCGACAGCCACCGGCTTGCACGAGCGCATCAACGCCTCCAACGACAGATTGCGCGGGCGGATGAAGTTCAGGAGTTCCGACCAGTGGCTCCACAACGTGTCGGGCGTCAACGAACCATCGCCAGGCGCAAGGCTACTATAGGCAGGTGCGGATTCCTGGACCGCCCCGGGAGACTGAGATGGGGAGGGTGACACCAAACGGGCAGGTGAGTGTCTGGTCGGCGCAGGTGAGGACGTCGAATGGCGAGCAGGTGGCGGCGTGGGCGGGCTGGCCGGGGCCGATTGCTTGCGGGGCATAGAACTGTCCGGCCCAGCCGGGAGTGTGGCTTCAATAAAGGCCATCTCCAGCGGCAACTGAGGCTGCCAGCCGCCTTTAGCCTCAGTGGCCGCCTGGTTGAAGAGACGCACCGCCCGCGCCAGGTCCCGAGGCGAAAAGGCAGCGGCCTGTTCTTCCAACTGGGGGCGCAGATCTTCCGAGACGTGGGCCGGGACGACGCCGGATTTCAGCCGCAGCAGGAGCAGCGCCCGCAAATGCTCCACCATCTGGCGCGCGAACTGCCGGGGATCGGCCCCCTCGTCCACGGCCGTGTTGATAGCACCCAGCCCCTGCGCCACGTTGCTCCTGATCAGCGCATCGGCCACCTGGATCACCGTCTCGCTGGCCCCTGTTCCCAGTGCTGCGCGCACCTGTGCGACGGTGACGCCGTCATCATCGTAGGAAGCCAGTTGGTCAAGCAGACTCTCGGCATCGCGCATACTGCCGGTCGCCTGATGGGCGACGAGTGTCAGCGCCTCCCGGTCGGCCCGAATGTGCTCCTGCTCGGTCAGCCATTCCAGGCGGGCGACGATCTTGGCGACGGGAATGCGGCGGAAGTCGAAGCGCTGGCAGCGCGAGAGTACCGTAGCAGGGATCTTGTGTGGCTCTGTGGTCGCCAACACAAAGATGGCGTGAGGGGGAGGCTCTTCCAACGTCTTGAGCAACGCGTTGAAGGCAGCATTGGAGAGCATGTGCACCTCGTCTATCACGTACACCTTATAGCGGGCCTCATTGGGCCGGAAGCCGACTCGCTCTCGCAGTTCTCGCACGTCGTCCACCCCGGTGTTGGAGGCCGCGTCAATCTCGATCAGGTCGAGCAGCCGCCCTTCGTTGACCGCCTGGCAGATGGCACACTCATTGCAAGGGCGTTGATCCTCCGGGGCCAGGCAGTTGACCGCTTTGGCCAGCAAGCGCGCCGTGGTCGTCTTGCCGGTGCCCCGAGGTCCGGCGAAGAGATAAGCGTGACGGATGCGCCCGGAAGTGAGTGCATTACGCAGCGTACGGACGACGTGCTCCTGCCCCACTACCTCGTCGAACGTTCGGGGTCGCCACTTTCGATACAACGCCTGCGCTGCCATTGCCGCCTCCTCTAGAAGTCACCTGCTAGTCTAACACCTTCGGCCGAGAAAGGCAAGTCTTGACATCACACAGAATCTGTGGTATGATTGCCTTCGTGTTAGCACTCTCACAACCTGAGTGCTAACACGGCGGACAACCAATTCCAAGTAACAATTTCAATCAGGAGGTAACGAGATGGCATTGAACATCAAACCGCTAGGCGATCGGGTAGTCGTCGAGCCGCTGGAGAAGGATGTGGAGACCTTCGCCGGTGGCGAGTTGGTGCTTCCCGACACCGCCAAGGAGAAGCCCCAGCAGGGCAAGGTGCTGGCCGTGGGGGTGGGCCGTCTTGACGAGGACGGCGAGCGCATCCCGATGGAGGTCAAGGTCGGGGACACGGTCGTGTACGCCAAGTACGCTGGCACGTCGTTTAAGACGGAGGGAGGCGAGGAGATCCTCTTTCTGAAAGAGGGCGACATCCTGGCTATCCTGGAATATTAGAGAGAAAACCTGATCTCGATAAGGAGGAACAGATATGGCAAAGCAATTGGTTTTCAGTGAGGAGGCCCGCCGTTCCCTCAAGTGCGGGATTGACACCCTGGCGACCGCTGTCGTCACCACGCTGGGTCCCAAGGGGCGCAACGTGGCGCTCGACAAGAAGTGGGGCGCTCCCACCATCACCCACGACGGCGTGACAGTCGCCAAGGAGATCGAATTGAAAGACCCCTTCGAGAACATGGGGGCACAACTGTTGAAAGAAGCGGCCACCAAGACCAACGACATCGCCGGCGATGGGACCACAACTGCTACGTTGTTGGCTTACACTATCATCACCGAGGGTATGAAGAACGTAGCCGCCGGTGCTAACTCAATGCTGCTCAAGCGCGGCATCCTGGCCGGCGCTGAGGCCGTGGTTGAGAATGTCGCCGACCAGGCGATTGAACTGACGAGCAAGGAGGAGATCGCCAACGTGGCGGCTATCTCCGCGCAGGACAGGGAGATTGGCGAATTGATCGCTGAGGTGATGGACAAGGTCGGTAAGGACGGCGTCATCACCGTCGAGGAGAGCAAAGGGTTGGAGTTCGAGACCGAGTACGTCGAGGGCATGCAGTTCGACCGGGGCTACATCTCCCCCTACTTCATCACCAATCCTGAAGCGATGGAAGCAGTCATCGAGGAGCCCTACATTCTGATCCATGACAAGAAGATCTCGTCTGCGCAGGATCTGGTGCCCATTCTGGAGAAACTGGTGCAGAGGGGAGCACGCAATCTGGTCATCCTCGCCGAGGACATTGACGGCGAAGCGCTGGCGACGCTGGTTCTCAACAAACTGCGAGGCATGTTGAACTGCCTGGCGGTGAAGGCCCCCGGTTTCGGCGACCGCCGCAAGGCTATGCTGCGCGACATCGCCACCCTCACCGGCGGCCACGTGATTACCGAGGAGGAGGGCCGCAAACTGGATAGTACCACCACCGAGGATCTGGGCCGGGCCGATAAGATCATCTCCACCAAAGACGACACAACTGTCGTCGGCGGCGGCGGCGAGGACGCGGGGATTAAGGGACGCATGGAGCAAATCAAGGTCGAGATCGAAAAATCTACCTCTGACTACGACCGGGAGAAACTGCAGGAGCGGCTGGCGAAGTTGGCTGGCGGCGTTGCCATCATCCGCGTCGGTGCGGCTACTGAGACCGAGTTGAAGGAGAAGAAGCACCGCGTCGAGGATGCGCTCTCGGCCACCCGTGCTGCGGTTGAGGAGGGGATTGTGGCCGGTGGTGGCGTGACGCTGATCAACGCCATCCCTGTGCTCGACGAGGTCAAGATGGACTACCCCGACGAGCAGACCGGCGTCAACATCCTGCGCACGGCGTTGGAGATGCCCATACGCAAGATCGCCGAGAACGCGGGAAAGGACGGCGCGGTGATTCTCGACACTGTGCGGCGGATCCAGAAAGAGAAGAAAAACAACCGCATCGGCTACGACGTGCTCCAGGGCGACTTTATGGACATGGTGGAGGCGGGTATTATTGACCCGGCCAAGGTGACCAAGGGTGCGCTTTCCAACGCTGCCTCCATCGCGGCCATGATCCTCTCCACCGAGGCGCTGATCACCGATATCCCAGAGGAAACACCACCCGCGCCCGGGGGCGGGGCACCCGGCGGTATGCCGCCATACTAGACCTACGCGGTCAGTCCGCAGGCAGCCTCCGCAGGCATGCGCGTTGTAAACATCAAGCAGCAAGCGTCAAGCGGGCAGGCAAAAGGGCCCCTCGTTGTGGCGAGGGGCCCTTTCCCTATCAGGCCTCCGTCTTGAGGGCAGAGTGTGAACATCGTGTGCACCTCGTTGCAGTGGATACTATAACAGACACCAGGTATCCGCGCCAGGGAGTGGAACGGCGATGGCTGGCTGGACAACTTGCCTATGCGTCCATCTGCGGTATACTGGGGGATGGTTAGTTAGTTCACTGGCTAGTTGGTTGGCCGGCTGATTGGCCGGTCGTTGACTGGAGGCGAGGGATGAAGGCTCCAGAGATCCAGGACTACCAGTTCGGGCGGATGGTGGTAGGCGAGGAGCAGCATACGCGGGACCTGATCCTGCTGCCGGACCGGGTGGTGGCGAACTGGTGGCGGAAGGAAGGGCACCGGCTGGACGTGGAGGACCTGCAAGCAGTCCTCGGCGCCGCTCCGGAGGTGCTGGTGGTGGGGACTGGTGCCTATGGGCTGATGCAGATACCCGAGGGGACCCGCCGGGCAGTGGAAGCGGTGGGCATCGAACTGCGGGCCGCCCGCACGGGGCAGGCCTGGCAGATGTACAACGACCTGCGGGAGCGGCGACGGACGGCCGGGGCGTTCCACCTGACCTGCTGAGCAGTGTATAGGGCGGGGATAGGAAGATGAGAACTCCGTGGATTCGCGTTGTCCTGGTCGCCACACTCCTGGTATCCGTCTCGCTCGACCTTAATTCGCGGGCGACAGTCACCGCCGCAGGTATTCCTGACTACCGGTTTGGCGTCGTTGAGGCCTACGCCGCCCCAGCCGCTGCCACTGCCCTGGGCGCTGGCTGGACCCGCGTCACCTTCCGCTGGAACGAGATCCAACCCAACGGCCCCGACGAGTGGAACGTCGTCCGTATCTCCGATGGGACTCTGGCTAACGAACTGGCCCAAGGCCGCCAGGTCGTCGGGCTGCTGGTTACCACGCCCGGTTGGGCCACCGACGTGGGAATCGGCCCCGGCGCCCCCCAGGGCCTGTACCTGCCTACCGACGACCCCAACAACCTGTGGGCCAACTTCGTGCGCACCATCGTCGCCCGCTACGCTGGCCGCATTGACCACTGGATCATCTGGAACGAGCCCGACATCCCCGACACGCAGTACATGAGTTGGGGCGGCTCCGTCGAGGATTTCGTCCAATTGCTGCGCGTGGCCTACACCGTCGCCAAAGAGACCAACCCCAACACTGTCATTCATATGTCGGCCGTGACTCACTGGTGGAACGAGCACTGGTTTGGTCAGTTCCTCGACGTGCTCGTCTCCGACCCCAACGCCGCCGCCAACAACTACTACTTCGACGCCGCCACCCTCCACATCTACTTTCAGCCCGAAACCGTCTACGACCTGACGGCCCACTATTACCGCCTGATGCACAACCGGGGCATCTACAAGCCGATATGGATCGTGGAGACCAACGCCGCTCCCTCCCAGGACCCCGCCTGGCCCGTGCCGAACGCCCAGTTCAACGTCTCGCTGGAGGAGCAAGCCTTCTTTGTCGTGCAGGCCCTCAGCTTAGGGATAGCCGCCGGAGCAGAGCGCATCGCCGTCTACAAAATGGCCGACACGGAGACCGACCGCGCCGCCAACCCCGAACCCTTTGGACTGGTACGGGTGGACGGCCGCCGCCGCCCCGCCTTTACTGCCTACCAGGTCGCGACGAATTATCTTTCGGGCTTCCGGGGCGGCAGTTGGGACCGCCGTGACGAGGTCTCGATCGTGACAGTAGACCGGGGCTCGCGGACGACGACTGTCGTCTGGGCGCGCACGCCCGAACCACAGACCGCTATGATCGCAGCGCGGACGACCCGGGCGCTGCTGGTGGACGTGTGGGGCGCGGCCTACAACGTCTATCCTGAGCGCGGCTACTATTACATTGATCTCCCTGGTGCGAATTGTGCCCAGGGTTGTCTGATAGGCGGCGCGCCGCTCATGTTGATCGAAGAGGCCCCGCTGAGTGCAGACACTGCCCCCCTGCCCTCCTCGCCGACCCCGCCGCCCGTGGAGAACGCTGACTCCGACGTCACTCCCGACGCCGACGCATTGCCCACTCCCACCCCTACCTTCACGCCCACCCCGACTTCCACCCCGACTTCCACTCCCACACCCATCTCCACGCCCACCTTCACGCCGACTCCAACAGCGACTTCCACTCCGACTTCCACACCTACTCCGACCCTCATCCCTTCCCCTACGCCCATCCCCGTACCGATGTCCGACATTCCGCCCAGGCGTCCGTGGCTTCTCATCAGCGTGCTGGCGCTCGCCATGGGAGGCACCGCCATCGCTGCGGATCGCCATGGCCGGCGCCTACCAGCACCCCGACGTGTCCGTCCGCGCCGGCTTCCCCGATAGGACCGGCGTAGACCGGCCCGTCAATTCACCAATGGCCCAAAGGGCCAGCCCTGGTCAATCCCCTACCGAGGTTAGCCGTTCTTCGTCAGCGAGTTGGGGGGCATCTGGTGGAACCTCGCTTCAGTGCAGCAGTGAGAGCACGCTCTTGCCAACCTGGCGCGAGGTCTTTCACAGGCGAATCTCGCCTTCTGTCTTGCCGAAGTTAACCCTTACACCCACCACCAGGCGCGCGCTGCGTCCCGGCTCAACATCCTTTATTGTACCATCGGCAGCGGTGATGACCCACTTCTCGTCGGAAAGATTCTTCAGGCCCCACATACTCGGGTCCTTCGGGTGTTGGGTCACAGCCGCGATGGGCTGCGAAAAGTCGTACATCTTCTGGTCGTCAATGTGATGGAGGAAAAGCTGGGTGTCATGGTTCAACATGACGATATTATCCCCGATGCGGATACGAGGCGGAAGCTGGATCTCTTTTCTGCACGACCAACAGGAACCGGGCTTTCCACCCGAAGCCCTGAGCGCATCGGCATCGTAGAAGTTCTCCGCGCCACAGTGGGCGCAGTAGACGATGGAGTCGCGCAGGCGGACCATAGCGGCTCGCCACTCGCTCTCGCGAACGCGGCCATTTTGCGGGTCGCGAATGCCCTCGGTAAATGCCTGGGTGAAAAGGTCGCGTAGAAACTGCGGGTAGATGGGCCAGAAGGCCAGGGCGTTGACATGGCATCCGGGAACTGGCCGATTGGAATCGTCGTCGGGATCAAAAATGAAGAGGGGGTCCGTCCCGTAGAGTTTCGTCATGGCGGGCAGGTCCAGGCAGTGGATTTCCAATTCCCTCTTGCCCTCCAGGGGATGGTGCACCATGAACATGTAGAACAGGAGAACGGCCAGGGAGAACAAATCGGTCTGCGTGCTGGGCAGGGCATCGCCGCGCACCACTTCCGGGGCCATAAAGCGGGGAGTACCCAGAACGCCGCCCTCGGCCTCGCCGTCCACGGTCACGTTGTCGTTGTCACAGATGAGGACGTCGCCGGTGTCGGGATCGAAGAAAACGTTGCCGAAGGAAATGTCGCGGTAGCATAAGCCTTCGGCATGGAGCTGTAGGTAACTGTGCGAAAGGTCCAATCCAGCCGTCGTCAAAGCGCGGAAAGTTGGCTCGATGCGCCGCTTCATCAAGTCCACAATGCCCTTGTAGCGCGACTCGCGCAGCGGCATGATGTAGCCGAAGCCTGGCACGCCCTGCGCCGACGACAGTTCCATCGGCCACAGAAACTTCTCGTTGGGCGGTCCTTTCTTGACCAGCATTTCCAGGGCTGCCCGCTGCTCGGGCGTGGCCGAGGCGGGGAAATACCACTTCAGCGCCACGACCTTGCCGCCCAGTTTGGCCCGATAGACCTCCCCCTGCCCCCCGCCACCGAGGAACTGTTCCACCGTACAGGGCAGGCCCGTCATCTCGGTCTGGACGGTCTGCCCAGGTTTGAGAATCTGATTCATTGCACTCCTCCGTGTTGCGTGTCGCATGTTGTGTGTCGCGCGGGTGAAAAGCCCCAGCACTAGCCGCTCTCGCCGGTCCAGGCGGCGCAATTCAGGCGGCTCCGACACAGCGGGTTGATCGGCCTGAGCGCGTACTTCGCCGGCCACACGGCGGAAGACGACGACGGAGCTGCGAGTGAAGTAAGCCAACCAGCCGGTCAGGTCGATGTCGGCGCGGCCCTTTAGCCATCAGAGTGGCAAGAACAGCACCCCATTGTGCATATCCTCAGGTTCTCCAGCTTCTGCGATGATTTCCAGGTCGCGGATGCAAGCTCCGATAGAGACACGTAACTGGTGAGCGTAGATGACTCCACGAAAGAAAACCCCTTCCCTTTGTCGCCTAGCAGCCTCAGCAAGCAGGTCATCGTCTTGTGTGAAAAGCACGTGCTCCAACTCACCGGCCCGATCCAGGAGTTTCGGGTCGTCCAACTCACTTGCGCCGTCCTCATAAGCTGTGAGCACGTCTACCCCACGCAGGCGGAGGCCGACCGTGATAGCACGTGGCACGTGTTGGTCCATGTAGAGCGCGATTGCCATCAGATCAACCCTTTGGCCTTCAGCCGAGCCACCAGAGGCGAAGGTCTCATCGCATCCTGCACCCGGTCCACAAACTCAAGCCGCCGCTCGATGTCTCGATCAAGCTCATCCTGGTGATCCCAATAGTAAGCCAGGGCTGAGTGTATCTGCCCCAGTGTCAGGTAGGGATGCTGGAAGTGCAGTTCTTCCGGGCTCCAACCGTAAGCCATTTTTTCCAGGACCAACTCGACCACTTTCATGGTTGTCCCGGCAATGATGGGAACTTCAGCTTCGTTAAGGATCACGTGTTCATACCGCGTTTCTACAAGAAGGGACATATCCACCTCACTATCCGTCATTATTCTAATGACCGAAGACCATCATACTACCAGACTCGTTCGGTGGCAAATCTTTTGTTCGATGCCGCCGTGCCGTCCGCGGGCGTACCGTCAACTGGGCTGTCTGGTAGGAAACCTTCGCAAGAGTTCACTCTCCCCAAAGAACAGAGCCTCCAGAGCCCCAGCAACCAGAGTCGCCAGAGCTCAGAGTCGGACGGGGGACGCCACTACCCGAAAACCGCTGTTGTCGTCACGGAAGCCCATCTCCGGTGCCGAACAGTCGCGGTGGGCGCAGCGGACGAACTCCGCAACATGGTCGAACGCGCCCCCGCGCAACACCCGATCCGCCCAACCCGTCCTACCAGAGGCTGGCCCGGTAGGATTCACCTGTCGCCCGGCCTCGTACGGCCCATACCAATCCGCCACCCACTCACAAATATTGCCGGCCATATCCACGCAGCCGTAGGGACTATCCCCACGCGGACTGTATTTCCCAACCGGCGTTGTATGTGTCCAATGTCCCACTTTCCTACAAAAGTTGCAGCGCGTCGCGTCTGGCGGTTCGTTCCCCCATGGATACAATCGCCCATCGATCCCCCGCGCGGCCTTCTCCCATTCAGCTTCGGTGGGCAACCGCACGTTCATCCCTGTGACCTGCCCAACCCACCGGCAAAAGGCCACCGCGTCCTTCCAGGTGACATGGACTACCGGGTGCTGCTCCTTGCCCGGCGGGATCTGCCCGCCTTGCCAATGCTGTGGTTCTCGGTAGCCTGCGGCCTGCACAAAGGCCCGGTATTGCCCGTTTATCACCGGATATATCCCGATCCAGTATTCATCCAGGTGGACGGGGTGCTGTGGCATCTCATCATCGTACGCCTGTGGATCTTTCCGCTCGTCACTGCCCATCAGGAACTCTCCGGCCGGCACGCGCACGAGGATCAGATCCACGCCGGGGGCCAGGGTCAGGCACATTTCATTGCCCCGCGTTTGTGCCCGCTGGCTGACCGGAGGTGCTATCCTTTGCGGCGTGGAGGGGGTGGGGGCGCGGGCACCGGTGTATCACGGATACTGACCTGTAGGGCGGGCAGGCTCATCCCCAGCGCCAGCGCCCAGGATTCTACGGCCCGCCGGGCTGCCTCTTCGGCCAGGGCGCGGTTGTCCACCAGGCGTTTCGTCAGCCGCGCCAGCAGTAGTTCGGGCGGCACGCCTGGCTGCACCGCTTGCAGGTCGGCGGTCACTCGCTCTTCCAGCGCAGCAATCAGGACGGAGATTTCGCGCTTGTACTCGCCGCAGAGATCCAGCAGATATGCTCTGCAAAGCCGGGGGTCGTTCAGAACGTCGCGACCGGCCTTGGCCGTGACGGCCTCGCGGGTAGCAATGATCTCGCAAAGTTTTTGGCGGGGCAAGTCATTCATCGCGGCGATCAGCAACCAGTACCCTGCTACCTTGAAATTGGACATATCTATCTACCGGATGGATAGACCCTTCTCCACCAGCCAAGAACCCTTTGACAGATAAATCTTCGTCAAGATCAGGCCAGTGAATGCCCAACCCTTTGCCAATCAAACGCCAGTTATTCCGCGCTTCCTCGCCAGCATGATACAGGCGTGGATACCACACTAACGGCACACTGATGATACGTCCATCTTCAAGTTCGCAGTGGAGCATAGTATCGTCAAAGGTGACATTTTTAGCTCGGGCGCTCGTGGCAACCGTAACTTTATTTCTAATCGTTAAAGAACTCATACCACGCCTCCAGTAATTCTTGTTCATGATCTTCGACCATCTTTTGCAATTGGTTCAACTCACGGTTATTGAAACCTTCCGAGCGGGCTAACCAAACTGGGTTTAACCAAAATTTCGCTGTGTTTTCCGCTGCCTCAATATGGATGTGAGGCGGCTCATTCCTATCTGCACTGAAGAAAAAGAAGCGGTAGCGGGTAATTCTCAAAACCGTGGGCATACTTCCCTCCTATGTGCAACCTTTTGACATCGAGTTCCACCATCCATCAACGGCCTGAACAAGTGCGGGACTCCGGTATGCTGTTCACCTGTTCCTCACGCCAACCCGCCACAGCCGCACCGTCTCGTCCCAACTCCCCGAGGCCAGGACGCGCCCATCGGGACTGAAGGCCACGCTCTGTACCAAATGTGTGTGTCCCTTCAACTGTCCCACCTCCCGGCCGCTCGCCACATTCCACAGTACAATGGTGTCTAAACTCGCTGAGGCCAGAAGGTGCCCGCCGGGGCTGAAGGCCACGCTATTCACCCCACCCGCGTGCCCTTCCAACTGGCGCACCACCTGTCCCCTCGCCATGCCTGGGTTGAGCGCAGCCGAAACATCCCACAGCCGCACCGTTTTGTCATAGCTCCCCGAGGCCAGGGTGCGTCCATCCGGGCTGAAGGTTATGCTCCACACTGGCTCCGTGTGCCCTCTCAGCCGTCGCACCTGCACTGCCCTGCCCCTCGCCACGCCTGGGTTGAGCGCAGCCGAAACATCCCACAACCGCACCGTCTTGTCCCCACCCGCCGAGGCCAGGATGCGCCCGTCGGGGCTGAAGGTCACGCTCTGTACCACATGCGTGTGCCCCTTCAACTGTCGCATCTCCTGGCCGTTCTCCGCGTCCCACAGCACGACAGCGTCCGCACTTGCCGAGGCCAGCAGGTCCCCACCAGGACTGAAGGCAACGCTGTACACGGAAGATGTACACCGTAGTCGCCACTGTACCTCTCGGCCGCCCGCCATATACCACAGTCGTACCCGGCCGTCTTCGCTCCCCCAGGCCAGGGTATGTCCATCGAAGCTGAAGGCGACGCTGTATACAGGAGATGTGCCCTTCAACGGCCACTGCACCTCCTGGCCGCTCGCCACATCCCACAGCCGCACCGTCTGGTCCTGACTCCCCGAGGCCAGAATGCGCCCATCGGGATGGAAAGCGACGCTATGCACCCAACCGGTGTGCTCCTCTAACGTGCGCAACAGGCTCTCATCTGTGGCAGCCTGCGGCGAGGGAGCCTGGACGACAAGAGAGCGGTCGGGAGACCGGCCCCAGCGGGGCGGCGCGGGTGCAGCCACATGCGCGGACCCTCCCTCCCCCCGTGGGGGAGGGCCGGGGAGGGGTTGCTCAATCACCTCCAGCGCCAGCGCCCACGATTCCACCGCCCACCTGGCGGCATCCTCGGCCAGGGCCAGGTTGTCCTGCAGCCGCCTCGTGAGCTGCGCCAACAGCACTTCATACGGCATGCTATCCTGCGACGCCAGTAGGTCGTCCGCCACCTGCTCCCTAAGCGCGCTGACCAGGACAAAGATTTCTCGCTTGTACTCGCTGCAGAAGTCGCGCAGCAGGGCCTCAGTCCGCCGTGGGTCATCCCCCAGGGAGTGACCATACTGAGCAATAATCTCGCAGAGCTTCTGCCGTGGTATATCGTTCACCGGTCTGGTCTTGCCTTCAGGATGTCACTTTGTCCCCTTGTCATCCTGGTTTACCGGTCTGATCTCGCGCTCAGGCTCCCGATCGGGTCGCGAAGTTCAACGGTGGTCCCACACCAGGGACATGTGACAGCGTGGGTTTTCCCGTCCCAGCAGGCGACCTTGCCACAGACGCATTGGAATATGCTCGGGGCGTGGCAGTGGGGGCAGCCGGGATAGGTAGCGTCAAACTCAAAGACGCCGCTGATTTCGCCCTGGTCGCCACCTTTTCTCCTGGCCGATGTCTCTTTGCTGTCAAAGGCCCAGTTGGCGACCCAGCGACCGTGCCCCTGCTCCTCAAAACGAATCCCAAAGCCTTGCCCACTCCGACTGCAACGGGCCATAACGACGCCCTGTTCCTCCTCGACGCTCGACAGTTGTCCCGCCGGCACGCGCCCGGCGGGTAACTTCCTTTCCAGGGCGTCCAAACGGCAGAGGATCCCCAGCGTGATATCGTCGCCGCTTCCCTTCTGCGATGCCTCGGCGAGCCACGTTTCCATGTCTGCACCAACCGAGTCCAGACCATCCGCGCGGGCCATCTCCAGAATGTCGGCGCCAACCCGGAGAAACCCCGCTTCGTCACGGAATGAGTTACCATAGCCGTCGGTAGAGACCAGAATCAGGGCAGGCGGTGAACCGGAGAGCACTTGAAAATGGGTCCGAAATTCACGCCATGCGTCCCGGGAGCACAGTGACGTAGTCTCGTTGGCAAAGAGTCGCTCGTCGGCGGGCAATGGCGGCCTGCTCACCTCCCCCGTCTCCGAAACGGTCAGGATGTCGCCGTCCCCCAGTTGCAAGTACAGGATGAAGGATTTCGCCACCAGGACGGTCAGGAGCGTCGCACCGTAGGCGAAGACGGGCTCCAAAACAGCCTGACGCCGTCCGCTAATTCCTTTCTGCGCCTCGAGTCGATCCAGTTCTGCGCTCGTCAGGGAACTCGCAGCAACGTGGTCGGCAACACCATCTCTCCAGCGGCGGACAATTTCGCGCGGCAGATTCTCTTCGGCCCAGCGCTTGATGGCGGAGAAGCCTGGGGACTGTAGACTGGGCATGCTTTCCAGGAATTCCTGGATCACCTTCGTAGCCACTTCGACGGCAAGACGAGCGCCCACATCGCTGCGGAAACACTTCGCGCTTCCGTGACCATCGGACACGGCCAGAACGAGCGGCAAGCCGGCTCCGGATTCCGGCAGCCAACGGATGGCGTCCTGGTTGGGCAGGCCGGTGCGCACGTGCGAGGCACCCCGGACCGATTGGCCAATGATGCGCCACCCGGGCTCGTGCCCATCGTCCATCATAAGCATGCTCTTACCACACGTCGTCTGCCGAGGACGGGCCGGCGTCGGGAACGTCGGGGACGGGCACATTCACCACCGGCGAGGAGGCGTCTGCGGCTTGACTGGCTGGCGAAGAGGCCGACTTCAGCACGGCGGTGGAGACCCACTTGATGTACTTGACCAGGGATTCGGAGTTGTTTGCCTGAAGGGGCTTCAGTTCCGGATGGCCGATGAATTTCTGTAACACCTCGTGATCTGCGTCCTCGCCGATGGCGATGGCGATGCGGACGGCCTTCTTTCCCCATGGCTGGTTCATAAGCGCCTCGAGACCGCTCTCAAAATCATCGGTGGGCTGGCCGTCGGAAATCAGCACCAGAACGGGCGGCAAAGCGCGCTTGGTCATAGGCGGTATCTTGAGTTGATCCGCGACCATTGAAAGAGCCTTGCCCATGTCCGTGACCCCATCGGCGCTCAGGTCCATCCACTCGAAATCTGCGACGGGCGTAGGCTGGGAAACGTGCCACTGTGCGCCGCTAGAGAACTTGATCGCGCGTACCAGGACTTCCGCGTTGGGGTTATCTTCAGCGACCCTTTGCATATCGGGAATCGCATTTCGGATGGCGTAGTTCAGGGCCTGGACTTTGCCGTCCGTCGCCATAGAGCCAGAGCTGTCGGCAATCCAGATGAAATGGAGCGGCCGCGTTGCTAACTCACCGCCAGGTCTTTTCTTCATGTTCAGTACCTCCTTTGTTTTTGAGCTGTTTGGTTTCTGTCCTGGGCATCGCGTGGGGCGATTGCCAGGGATGGTTTCATCCCCAATTATAGCCCAATGGCGGTACTCGCACAAACAACCGTATTGACTTCTGTGCAAATTTGCACTATACAGAATCTACATCGGACAAAGCAATCGCTCGAGGCTGCACCTGAGTCCGAGGGGGTGGCCAAGGCAGGAAAAGCGCCTGGGCGGTGAACATCGAGTATCACAGAGCCCACCCACCGTCAAGGTGCGGCGGGCTCTTTGTTCCGACCGCATCTCCTGGCTTCGCACAGCGACGAGGTATCTTTTCAAAAAGCTGGGGCGAAAGTAGGTCGGATTTGCTATCCGACTAGGTCGGATTTGCTATCCGACCCTGTATGGCGGTTAGCAAAACCGCCCTACGTTGCCTCTCCCCAAGATATTGAAAAGATACGAGAGAAGTTCGGCGGGCCGGAGCGTGTGAAGAGCCTGGGGGAGTTGGAAGCCAGACTTTGGAAGCCAGACTGTGGAGGATGTAGTCAAAGATCGGCCGGCTCACACGTGCACCGCCACCACCTCGAATGCTGGTTCAGGTTGTGGATGTCCTTTGAGTTCCATCATTCCCACCGGTCGCGCCTCGACGTAGCCGCGCACCAACCCGTAGACCTGCTGGCAGATCAGGATCTGTCCTCCACGGGCGTGCTCTTGCAACCGTCGGCTCACGTTCACTGCGTCGCCGATGACGGTAAAACTCATCAATTGCGGCGCACCAACGTTGCCGACCAACACCTCACCCGTGCTAACTCCCACCCCAAACTGGAGTCGGGAGGCTGGGGGCAGGTTGAAGCGAGATTCATCAACCGAGCGACATATACGCCACGCTGCTCGCACTGCCCGCAGCGCGTGATCCGGCTGTGGGAGAGGAGCGTTGAAATAAGCCATCACCGCGTCACCCAGAAACTTGTCCAGCGTCCCACTCTCTGCCAGAATGACCTCGGCAGCCACGGTGATGTGGCGGTTGAGGACGTCCACCAATATCTCAGGCGTGGCGCGGGTACTGAAGTCGCTGAAGCCACGGATGTCGGCGAAGAGGATAGTCGCCCTCTGGCGTACACCGCCCAGCGCGACGGCATCGGGCTGAGCCATGAGTTTTTCCACCACGCTGGGGGCGACGTAACGCTCAAACAGCCCTCGTATCTGATCTTTCTCTTGCTCCTTGGTCTGTTCAACCTGTTGTAACAGGCGAGCGTTTTCAATCGCGATGGCGGCATAGTCGGCCAGCGCCGTAAGCAGGTGGCGGTCGTGATCGCTGAAAGAGCGGGCCGTGGCCTTGTTGCTCACACTCAACACGCCGATGGGTCTTCTACCGACTTTCAGGGGTACGGAGAGCATCGTGCCAGTCGCCATGGCCTCGCCCTTACGCATAGCCTCGGCTGCCAGTTGGTCCTCTGTGCGCCGTGACACTCGCCGCTCCTTCCCACCGACACGCCGCTTGCGCACGTACTCCTGGAGTTCGCCCGCCCGCTCGTCCTGCAAAAAGATCGCGCTCTCCTCAGAACCGGTGATGTAGTGCGCAGCGTCTACTATCCGCCCCAGCAGTGTATCACGTTCCATCAGAGCCGTGACCGATTTCCCAATACGAGAGAGCGTGTGAAGTTCGCGCAGGCGCTGCTCCAATTGCTGCTTGGACTGCACCAGCCGGGCAGTGAGCGCTTCTTTCTCACGCTGAAGTCGCACCTCCTTCAGCGATTGTTCGATGGTCGCCAGCATCTCGTCGGCTGTAAAGGGTTTGATGACGTAGTCGCGCACACCCTTGCGGAACACCTCGATGGCAATGGCCTCGGACCCGTGGGAGGTCATCAGGACCACTGGAACTTCGGAGTGTCGAGCACGCAAGGCGTCAAGCACCTCGAAACCGTTCATCCTGGGCATCTCCAGGTCGAGCAGCACGAGGTCAATGCCACCCTTGAGAACCTTGCGCACCCCCTCAGCACCGTTGGTGGCCTCCACGGCCTCGAAGCCGTTAGGTTCCAAGACGTATTGGACGACAAACTCGCGCATCTCGCGGCTGTCGTCCACGACGAGCACCCGGATATTGGACAAAGTTACCCCCCGCAGAACGCGAAGCGTAAAACGTGATCCGCCACTGGAGTAGAACCGCTTTACGCATTACTTCTTACGTTTTATTGTTACTGCTCCTCAATCTCATAACTGTACGACCCCATCTCCGTCGTCACGGGCGCCAGGCCGGAGATGGTGACCACAGCCCGGTCCGTGCGCTCCTCCAGCGGGATAACCCACTCGCCCGCCTGATCCTCGTTCAACTCCAGCCGCTGCACCTTCGTCTCGGGGCCGAAGAGGATGAGTTGCACCAGCCACCGCTGTGGCAACACGTTGGCGTGACGGATGAAGCCAGCCGGCTCCCACCCGCCTCTGTCCTCCTCGAAGTCGCTGAAGTAGCCAATCTCGGGAATGGCAACGTCCTCCAGGATGAAGCCGGGCCGGTTGACCGCGTCGTCGGTGATGTACTCGAAGCAGACGAGGATCTCCTGCCCGGCGTACGCGGAGAGGTCCACCCGCTCCTGGATCCACTCCGGTGCTGCCCCACCGCCGCTACTGCCGGTATAGGCCCAGCCAAAGGAGTTCCCGTTGGGGTTGGTGGGGGTGCCGGAGGGGGTGGTGAGGATCTCCCAGGTCTGTCCGCCGTCGGTGCTGACCTCCACGTAGGCGTAGTCCCAGTCCTCCTCCAGGTCGTACCAGGTCCAGAATTCCAGCGTAGCCTCGTTCACACCAGAGAGATCGAAGGCCTGCGTCAGGTGCATATCCGAGTCGTCGCCCCGGTTCGACCACCAGACGTAGCGCCCGCTGTGGGCAGTGGTATCCATCAGGCCAATCTGGGTGGAGCCAGTGAAGCGAAAGACGAGTGGCCGCTCGCCGCGCAGTTCGACGTAGTCGGTGCCATGCTGGTGCACGGTGGTGCTCTCGGAGACGGGGTAGTCTCCCTCGTAGTAAGTGGGCTCAACGTCAAAGGAGGGTGGGTCAATCTCCTCGTAGCCGAAACGCCCGTCGGCGATGGAGGGATCGTCCAGCAGGTTGGCGACGATCCAGTCGGCGAACAGATCCTCGTAGGTCAACCCGGTGCCCAGTTCCTCCAGTACGGCCTCCACGCTGGCGAAAGAGTTTTCGGGATGGGAGACCAGCGCCTGGGTGGCTTCCGGGCCAAAGCGGTCGAGGAAGTAGGAAGTGAAGAGATAGCCCGCGCCGTAGTTAGCCCCTGCCTCCCCCGGGCCTTCGGGCCAGGAGTTGAGTTGCGTATCCGTCTCCGTAGCAAATATCCAGTCGGAGCCGCCGGTGTCGAAACCATTCAGATACATCGCCAACTCGGAGAAGCCCTCGTTCAGCCAGGTCTCCTCGTTGCGGTCGTTGTACCAGTGGATCATATGCTGGAACTCGTGGGCCAGCACGCCGTTGTAGAAGTCGTCATTGACGGTCACGTTTTCGACGTTGATGTAGAACATTTCCATCTCGTTGGAGTCGTCGCGCACCGCAGAGACGAACTCATCGGCGCTGGAGTAGTAGCCAGCGATGGTGTTCCCCAGGTTGCGGGCGTGGAGGATGCTGACGTGGGAGTCGTTGTCCACCCCGGGGCTCCACTCGGAGCCAAAGAAAGCGCGGTCGGTGGGGTAGGAGTGCTCCTCGAACAGATCGGCAGCGTCCTCAAGTTCGTCCCGGTCGAAGTGCACTCCCTCCTCGACCCACATGTACACGTGCTCGGTCTTGTACTCCAGGGTGGCGTAGATGTCGAACTGCTCGTCGGTGTCCACGTTGGAGACGTGGAACAGGCGGCGAGTGCCCACGGGGTAATCGGGGGAACCTGCTGGATTGACGGTGCGTGGAGTGTCGGGGGACAGACCGCGCAGCCGGATCGCCAGTTCGTGCAGGTCGCGCACCGGCACGTCGGTCGTCTCCAGCAGTTCCTCCGTCTCGGCCCCGACGTCACCCACGGGCTCGCGGGTGATGGCGGAGGTGGGTTCGGGAGCAGGGGTCTCGAAGACTATCGTAGGTTGGAAGAACTTCTCCCAATCCCAATCCTCCCAATCAAGGCCACCACAGCAGCAGCAACTTGCTGCCACCAGCAAGGCGGCCACAGCAACCAATGTAGCAAGTGTCCGGTTCATAGTTCCTCTTTTGAGCAGTTGACCATCATTGGTTGGAGGTTAGCGATTAGCAGCCAGCGATGGCTAGCGGCCAATAGCCAACGGCTGATGGCTAGCGGCTAAGTTCCTGGGCCAACCCCCGCACCGCCCGCGCCAGCGGCGAGTCGGGACTATGGAGGGTCAGCGGCGCTCCCTGTGCCAGGGCCCGCACCTGATCTGGATCAAAGGGAATGGTCCCCATCAGCGGGCGTCTAAGAGTGCGCTCGATTGCCTCGGCTGGCAACTGGGGCCCCGGTGTGGTCTGATTAAGGATGATCTGGAATTTGCTCGACCATTGCCTGAGGGCACGCAGTGTGCCGACGGCCGTCTGAATCGAGGGGGGCTCGGCGGTGATCACTAATCCCACGACTGTGGCTACCTTCAGGGTCTCCATCGTCACCTCACTCAACACCGACGGCGCATCTACCACAGTGGCGGTGAACCGCTGCCGCAGGATCCTGAGCGTCGTCTGCACCACCGGCTGCGGCAATATCTGCCCTGTGATGGGGAAAACCGGTGACGCCAGCACCCGCAGCCCGGAAGCGTGTTGCAGGAGGTGGGCTTCGACGACCTCCGCGTCGGGAACGCTGGCCCGGACGAGGTCCGACCAGTTAGGCTCGGGACGCAGGCCCAGTTGCAGCGCCACGTGCCCTGACGAGGGGCAGAGATCCACCAGGCAGGCTGTCCCATCCCTGGCCTGAGCCAGCGCCGCTGCCAGGTTGACCGCCAGCGTGGTGACGCCGACGCCGCCGCGCAGGCTCAGTAGCACGACCGTCCCGGCAAGCACGGGTGCCTTTTCCTGCGCCCGTTTGGCCAGTAGGTCATTGACCCGCTCCAGTAACTTCTTCAGCGTCACCGGTTTGACCATGTAGTCGTCGGCGCCGGCGTCCAGCGCGGCCTGGCGGTCCACGAGTTGGCCTCGCGCCGTGAAGATGATGATCGGGATGGAGGCCGTAGGGGGATTGGCGCGCAGTTGGCGGCAGACTTCGTAGCCGCTGACGCCAGGCATCATCACGTCAATGATCGCCAGGTCAGGCGGGTCAGCCAGGGCCTTGGTCAGCCCGTCTGCGCCGTCAGCACTGAGCACAGCCTGATGGCCCCCTCGCAGTTCCAGTACCTGGCGGATCGTCTCCAGAAGATCGGCATTGTCGTCAATAATCAGTATCTTCGCCATCGCCAGGCTATACCTCCTCCTCTACCCAGAAGGCCCCAACGTGATCTTTGTTGACCAGGATTGCCCCGCCGGTGAACACGACGTCCGGATGGACCGATGATCTCATCTGGCCATCAATGATGGAGACGAAATCATCTGTACCGCTGGTAAGCACTGTGCGCAGATCCAATCTACCCGAGAGACGCAATTGGCCTTCGATCTCGAAAGATGGAACGGTGATGAAGATTTTGCGCAGATAGGTGCCGAAATAACTGCCGTAGGTATGTTCTCGCGGCAACCCATCCTCCTGGCGAGTGACGATGACGGCAGTGATGTTGCGCTTACGAAGGATCGAAGTGGGATGGCTGGTGGTGATGTGCGCAGGACGTTCAAAGTTGGAGACGTAGGTATCCTCAAGCGAGAGGAAGGCCGTGGTGTGATCGTTGAGTTGGTCAGCCAGTTTCTTATGGCGCACATTCACACGGCCGGATATGCGGTAACTATGGGTGAAGAAATCCGCTACCAGCCAGGCAGTGCTCAACCGTTCCTGCATCGTAGAGCTCCTTTCAGGTAGGGGCCAGCTCCACGATCTGCACGTACGCTTCTACTCATAATCTACCCCCCCCCGGTCGGCAGGCTCCGGAAAGACATAATGGGCTGCTATGCTCCACTCCTCCGGCGGCCAGTAGCAGAGGTCAATAGAATAGTCTCCAGGATTTCGCGCGGCAGTGAACACTCGCCGAAGGCACAGGCGAAGGTTGGGCAGTATGTTTCGAGCCGGAAGCATCTTCTCTCGCCCGGAATCGCCCCATTGCCCAGGCTACTCGCAACCTTAGCAAGGTTGGTTGAATGCTTTCCACTTGAATACATTGTACCATAAGCGTCTCACGGAACGCAATAGGACTTTCGACCCATCACATACAGCCTGCTGGGCACGGCGCACGATACTCACTTCGTCTGAGAAATCCCAAAACTCCCGGCGGATGTGCCGCTGGAGCTTTCGAGGAGTTGGGAGCCGAACATGTACCATTATAGTACAGGTGCAAGAAGGAGGCAAACTGAATTGGGTGTGTTTCATCGGAAATCGGCCACAGGCTCGCTGTTGATGGCTGTGATGATGTCGCCGCCCAGCGGGATGCGGGTGTTGCCCAGCCGCACGGTGCGGTCGCCACCTCGGATGCCCGCCCGGTCGGCGGGGCCGCCGGGCACTGCCTCGATTACCAGCAACCCCTCTTCTACCGGCACCTCCATCTTGGCCTGGCGGAAGGCGCGTGCCCGTTCCGGCGTCAGGTCGAGCAACTGCACGCCCAGCCAGAGGTGCAGGTAGTGTCCATGGGCGATTAACTGGGGCACCACCCGCCGCACTGTGTTGGCCGGTACGGCGAAGCCGATGCCAGCGCTTGCGCGGCTGGGACTGACGATTTGGGAGTTCACTCCAATGACCCGCCCCCCCAGGTCCAGCAGCGGACCGCCGGAGTTGCCCGGGTTGATGGCCGCGTCGGTCTGGATGGCCTCGCCGATGAAGCGGCCGTCAGGGCTCTGGATGATCCGCCCCAGCGAACTGATGACCCCCACCGTCAGGGTGTGCTCCAGCCCGAAGGGGTTGCCGATGGCGACGGCGAATTGTCCCACGCGCAGGCTATCCGAATCACCCAGTTACCTGGGCCTCCAGCGCGTTGGCAGGCTCCTCGGGCATTGGGGACACCGCTGGCGGGGCCGGCGTGGGGGTTGATGGCGCGGTCGGCGGCGGGGTGGCAGAGGGAGACGACAACTCGGCGGGTAGACTGCACCCCAGCGTCGCGCCCACCAACGCCACAATCGCTACCAGAATGGTAATCCAGGGTTTGTGCATCTGGTGATTGGCAGATTGGTGAACTCAGTAGATCCAATTTCCCGACTATATCTCCTGGAACTCGCCCTCGACTACTTCCTCGCCTCCGGGCGGTGGCGGCGCATCGTATCCAGGTGGCGGGCCGCCATTGCCTCCGGCCTGCGGCCCACCGGCCGCCTGCTGCTGCGCGTACATCTGCTGCCCGACGGCATAACTGGCCTGCTGCAACTGCTCGATCAGTTGCCGGATGCGGGTCGCGTCGTCCCCCTCCTTCGCCTGCTTCAGGTCCTCGATGATGTGCTCAATGCGCCCACGGTCAGACGTGGACACCCTGTTCTCAGGGGCCAGATCACGCAGCATCTTCTCCATCTGGTAGATCAGCGCGTCGGCGGTATTGCGGGCCTCCACCAGTTCCTTGCGCCGCTGATCTTCCGCCTCGTGCCGCTTCGCCTCCTGCACCAGCCGCTCCACCTCTGTCTCGTTCAGGTTCGTGGAGGCGGTGATGGTGATCTGCTGCTCCTTGCCGGTGGCCTTGTCCTGGGCCGAGACGTTCAGGATGCCGTTGGCGTCAATGTCGAACGTTACCTCGACCTGCGGGATGGACCGGGGCGCAGGCGGAATGCCCTCCAGGTTGAACATCCCCAGGCTATTGTTATCGGCTGCCATGGGCCGCTCGCCCTGCAGGACGTGGATCGTCACGGCGGTTTGGCCGTCCTCGGCGGTGGAGAAGCGCTCACTCTTGCGCACCGGGATGGTGGTGTTGCGCTCGATGAGTGGCGTCATCACCCCACCCAGCGTCTCCACGCCCAGCGCCAGCGGCGTCACGTCGAGCAACAGCACGTCCTTGACCTCGCCGCCCAGGACGCCCGCCTGGATGGCCGCGCCGACGGACACCACCTCGTCGGGATTGACCCCTTTATGAGGCTCCTTGCCGCCGGTCAGTTCACGCACCAGGTTTTGAATCATCGGCATGCGCGTCGCGCCGCCCACCAGCACCACCTCGTCCAGGTCACTGGCAGTCAGTTTGGCGTCGTGCAAGGCCTGCTCGAAGGGGCCCCGGCACCGCTGCACCAGGTCCTCGGTCAGTTGCTCCAGTTTGGCCCGCGTCAACTTCACCTGCAGGTGTTTGGGTCCGGAAGCGTCGGCGGTGATGAAGGGCAGATTAATCTCCGTTTCCAGCACGGTGGAAAGTTCAATCTTGGCTTTCTCGGCTGCCTCCCTCAGCCGCTGCAACGCCTGGCGGTCCTCGCGCAGGTCAATTCCCTGGTCTTTCTTGAATTCGTCGGCGATGTAGTCTGCGACGCGCTGATCCCAGTCGTCGCCGCCCAGGAACGTGTCGCCGCTGGTGGCCTGCACCTCGACGACGCCCTCACCCACGTCCAGGATGGAGACGTCGAAGGTGCCGCCGCCCAGGTCGAAGACCAGAATCGTCTCGTCATTCTTCTTATCCATGCCGTAGGCCAGGCTGGAGGCAGTCGGCTCGTTGATGATGCGCAGGACTTCCAGGCCGGCGATCTGGCCAGCGTCTTTTGTGGCCTGGCGCTGGCTATCGTTGAAGTAGGCCGGGACGGTGATGACCGCTCGCGTGACCGGCTCGCCCAGGTAGGCCTCGGCGTCCTGCTTCAGTTTGCGCAGAATCATGGCTGAGATCTCTTGCGGTGTGTACTCTTTGCCAGTTTGGGGGATGTAGATCCGCGCATCGCTTGCTGGCCCAGGCACGATTTTGTAGGGCAGGACCTCGCGCGCCTTCTCGACCTCGGGATCGTCGTACCGGCGGCCCATCAGCCGCTTGACGGAGAAGATAGTATTATCCGGGTTGATGATCGCCTGCCGCCGGGCAGTCTGTCCCACCAGCCGCTCACCGCTCTTGGTGAATGCGACGACCGAGGGACACAGCCGGCCGCCCTCGGCGGTCGGGATCACGACGGGCTCGCCGCCCTCCATCACAGAGACCACCGAGTTGGTCGTACCCAGGTCAATTCCAATAATCTTACTCATCTGTTTCCTCCCGTATACTCGCTATTTCGTCAAACTAGAATTGTAGCCGTGAAACATGATGCGTGAAACGTGATGGTATTCCGGCACTTGAGGTATTTTCACGTCTCACGCTTTCGTGCTTCAGGGTGAGTATACCCCACTTGTATCAGAAGTAGATAAGAGTAAAATCAGCGTTTCGTTAGATTGTGCTTACAACGTGTGCATCCGCCCCGATCGGCGTGGCGACTGAGGCAGAATTACGTGCCCTCGCATGGCAGGTTTTGACTTCTATGTCAAGTTGCACTATACTGAACCTGCGCTGGGCGAAGAAGAGCACCTTGGCGGTAACCGTTGAACTACCACGAGACCTGCCTATCGTCAAGATGTGGGAGGAGACGGTTATGGGCAACAGAACATGGCTACCCGTGGCTTGCGCGTTCGTTCTGCTCTGCATTTTAGTGTGGCTGGATGAAATCTTGGATCTCCCTCACCTTCTACTGGGAGCGCCACGCACACCCCTGAACTGGCGTGAGGCGATCAGCGAAATGGTCCTGATCGCTACCGTCGGTCTCCTCGTGACATCAAGGCTTATCCGCGACGTCACCGAGCACCAGCGGGCAGAGGAGGCGCTGAAGCAACACCGGGACCACCTGGAAGAGATGGTGGAGGAGCGCACCCAAGCACTCCGCGATGCCCAGGAGCAGTTGGTCCGTCATGAGAAACTGGCGGTGCTGGGCCAACTGGCGGGCGGGGTGGGCCACGAACTGCGCAACCCCCTGGGGGCGATCAAGAACGCTGCCTACTTCCTCAACATGGCGCTGGAAGAGCCGGAGCCGGAGGTGCAGGAGACGCTGGAGATCCTGGAGAGGGAGGTGGGGACATCCGAGAGGATCATCTCGAGCCTGCTCGACTTCGCCCGTGCCAGGCCTCCCGCCCGGCGGCAGGTTAATATCAACGCCGTCCTCCGAGAGGCGCTGTCTCGTACCACCGTGCCGGAGAACGTCGAGGTGGTGAGCCAACTGGACGAATCGCTGCCGGCGATCCCAGCCGATCCCGATCAACTCGGTCAGGTCTTCGGAAACATCATCCTCAACGGTATCCAGGCGATGCCCGAGGGAGGCTGGTTGGTCGTCTCCAGTAGGGGCGAGCCTGGTGCTCGCCCAGAGTGGGTGGTCGTCTCTTTCGCCGACACGGGGGTGGGCATCCCGGAAGAGAACCTGGGGAGGCTCTTCGAGCCGCTGTTCACCACCAAGGCGAAGGGGATTGGGCTGGGGTTGGCGACTATCAAGACATTGGTAGAGGGACACGGAGGCAGCATCGAGGTGGAGAGTGAGGTGGGGAAGGGGAGCACGTTCACGGTGAGGTTGCCGCTGGGGGTTAGCAGTTAGGGGTTAGCGGTTAGCAGTTAGCCAGTATACGCATCACGTTTCACGCTTCACGCCAGCAGTTGAACGATGACTCAAAGGAGAAAGCACGTGATGATAGACAAACCTCGCATCCTGATCGTGGACGACAATGAAAGTCTGTGCAGGACGATGTCTTTGATCCTGGGGCGCAAGGGCTACGCGGTGACCACCGCCAGGGACGGGCCGGAAGCCGTCGTCAGGGTCAAAGAGAATCCTTTTGACATGATCTTCCTGGACATCAAGATGCTCCCTATGGACGGCGTGGAGACTTATAAGAGGATCAAGAAGATCAGGCCCGGGGCGCTGGTGATGATGATGACCGCCTACGCGCTGGAGGACCTGGTTCGAGAGGCGCTGCAAGAGGGAGCCTACGGGATTGTCTATAAGCCCCTGGACATCGAAAAGGTGCTCGCCGTCATCGAAAGGGCAAGGAAGGCCAAAGAGGGGGCGCTCATCCTGGTGGTTGACGACGACCCGGGGACCTGTATCACCTTCAGGAACATACTGGTCAAGAAGGGCTACGAGGTGAGCATCGCACATATTGGCGAGGAGGCCATCGCCCTGGCGCAGGAAAATGCCTATGACATCATCTTCGTTGACGTGAGGCTGCCGACCATCAATGGCCTGGAGACCTATTTAGCCATCAAAGAGGTCAACCCGGAAGCGGTGACCGTCATGATGACGGCCTACCGCCAGGAAGCGACCGACCTGGTGGAAGAGGCGCTGAGCAATTCTGCTTACACCTGCCTCTACAAGCCACTTGAGATGGAAGAGGTGCTCAGGTTGGTCAGGGAGATCTGGGAGAGGAAACGGGGGGCTAGAGGATAGGGGTGGGGAATAAGGAGAGAGTGTGTGGTAAAGCATGAACCTTGCATCCTGATCATTGACGACGATGAGGGCACCCGCAGGAGTCTGTCGCTCATATTCGAGAAGAAGGGATACGAGATAGAGACGGCCGGGACGGGGCGAGAGGCCCTGGAGAAGGCGCAAGAGAGATTCTTCAACCTGGCGCTCCTGGACATCAAGCTGCCCGATATGGAGGGGACAGGGCTACTAGCGCTCTTGAGGGAGATGCATCCCGACATGGTGGTGATCCTGGTCACTGGCTATGCTTCTCTGGAAACCGCAGTGCGGGCCCTGAACGAGGGGGCATCGGCCTACATCACCAAGCCCTTGAACATGCGTAAGTTGTTGGCTATAGTGGGGGAGGCGCTGGAAAAGCAGTGCCTGGTGCTGGAGAACAGGAGGCTATACCAGGAGGTTCAGCGAGAACTGGCCGAGCGCAAGCGCGCGGAGGAGACGCTGCGACAGCGCAACCGTGAATTGGAACTGCTCAACCGGGCCGGTCAAGCCCTCAGTTCCACCCTCGACCTGGACCAGGTGCTCATCACTGTCCTGGAAGAGGTGCGCCGTCTGCTGGGCGTGGTCGCCTCCTCTGTCTGGTTGATCGACCCACAGACGGAAGAACTGATCTGCCAGCATGCCACCGGACCCCAGAGTGAGAACGTGCGCGGCTGGCGATTGGCGCCAGGAGAGGGACTTGCCGGCTGGGTGGCGTGCAGCGGCGAGAGCCTGATCGTGCCGGATATAGGGGCCGACGAGCGCCACTTCAAGGGCGTAGATCAACAAACCGGGCTATCACTGCGCTCCATTCTCACCGTCCCGCTGTGGGCCAAACAGGGTGTGATCGGCGTGCTTCAGGTAGTGGATAGGGCCGTTGACCGCTTCAAGCCAATGGATCTGGGGTTGGTAGAACCGCTGGCTGCGACTGCGGCCATCGCTATCGAGAACGCGCGGCTGTACGAGGAGGCCGAGGGGCTGCGGGCGTTCAACGAGAATATCGTGCAGAGCATGGAGGAGGGTATCCTCCTTGAGGACGCGACAGGACACATCACCTTTACCAATCCCAAGGCCGTGGCTCTGTTGGGCTATACCCACGGGGAGTTGACGGGCCGGCACTGGACGACCATCGTGCCTCCAGAGCACGTGGCGGAGGTCGAGGAGGAGAGCGCCAAGCGGCCCCAGGGCATCTCCAGCCAGTACGAGACGGTTCTGTTGACCAAGGATGGCCAGCAGGTGCCCGTCATCGTCGGCACCCGGCCGCTGGTTGACGCAGGCCAGTTCACCAGTGTGCTCTCCGTCTTCACCGACATCACCGAGCGCAAGCATCTTGAGGAGCAGATGCGGCAGCAGTACCGGATGGCGGCCGTCGGGCAACTGGCCGGAGGCATCGCCCACGACTTCAACAACATCCTGACGGCCATCATACTCTACGCTCAGATGCTCCTGCACAAGCCCTACCTGCCCTCCGACCTGGCACCGGGCCTTGAAACCATCCTGGGCGAGTCGCGGCGGGCGGCCCAACTGGTGCAGCAGATCCTGGACTTTAGCCAGCGCTCGGTGATGGAGACCCAGACGGTTGATCTCGTCTCCTTCGTCCGGGAGGTCATTGACATCCTGCGGCGCACGTTTCCGGAGAACATCCGCCTTCTCGTGGAGATGGGGGCCGATACATACGTGGTGAATGCCGACCCTACCCGGATCCAACAAGTGTTGATGAACCTGGTGCTCAACGCGCGGGACGCCATGCCGGAGGGTGGGGAACTGCGCATTGGCTTGTCCGTGGTGGAGGTTAAGCCGGGCGAGGAGCCTCCGGTGGCGGAGATGGTTCCTGGTGAATGGATATGCCTGGCCGTCTCAGACACGGGGACGGGCATGCCGCCCGAAGTGCTGTCCCACCTGTTTGAGTCGTTCTTCACGACCAAGCCTGTGGGGCAGGGGACGGGGTTGGGGCTGGCGCAGGTGTACGGCATTGTGAAGCTGCACGGGGGGTACGTCGGGGCGGAGACGGAGGTGGGGCAGGGGATGACGTTCCGCATCTACCTCCCGGCCCACGGGGCAGGCAAGGCGGAGGATGTCCCGCAGGAAGAGACTCCCTCTCCGCTGGAGGGGCGAGGGGAGACCATCCTATTGGTAGGGGACGAGGAGAAGGTGCTGGAGGTGGGCCGGGACATCCTGGAGTCGCTGGGCTACCGAGTACTGACGGCGGCGGACGGGCGGGAGGCGCTGGAAGTGTACCGGTCGGCGGAGGGGATAGGCCTGGTGCTCACGGGCATGGTGATGCCGGAGATGGGTGGCAGGGAGTTGATGCGGGAACTGAGGAAGGCGGATCCTCATCTGAAGGCGCTGGCAATCACCGGCTATGCGCTGACGGAGGGCCTGGGGGGATTGAGGGAAGAGGGAATCCTGGACGTTGTCCCCAAGCCCTTCGAAGTGAACACCCTGGCGGAGGCCGTCCGCCGGGTACTGGATACAGGGTGAAAATGGCAAGGGTGTGTTTCATTTGGGTTGGACGTCCGGCTTCAGCCGGAAAATCCCCGCTGAAGCAGGGCGTCCGCTCCCTTCCTCCAACTCAAAGGAGCGTCCGATGGGTCTTAAGCACAGGAAAACCGTCGATCGGCGTAAGTTTCTCAAGGGATCGGTAACGCTGGGCATCACTGCCCTGACCCAGCGCCTTTTGGGAGGCGTGGCCACGTCAGTGCCGGCCGCCGATGCGCAGGTGACACCTGTTCCGCCGGGTATGGCTGGCGGAGCAGGTGCTGACGACCTCGATTACCACGTCTACCTTCCTTTCGTCTCCAGCCGGCAGTCTTCGGCCCATGGCCCCTCCAGGCTCGGCCTGCACACAGTAAACTCCAATAATGCAGTTAAGTTCGTGCAAGACGTGCACGACGCTGGCGCGCACGTGGCGCTGGTGAAGGCGGTCGACGAGTTCGGGTACCTGCGACAGGTGAAGCAAATCTCGCCCGAGACGGTCACCGTCGCTCGTTGGAATGGCAGGCCGGCGGTGGACCCCAGCGGCGACCCGGCGCAGAAGGCTGCTGACATGCTGTACGGCAGTGAAGGTCACATGGAGCGCTGGAAGTACGAGAAAGACGTCGTGGACTATTGGGAAATACTGAATGAGAACGACCCGTCCAGTATAGAGAGGCACGTCTGGCTGGCGCAGTTCTTCATCGCGGCCATGGACATCGCCGAGGCCAATGGCTACAAACTGGCGCTCTTTTCCTACAGTGTGGGCGTGCCCCAGTGGCGCGAATGGGAGGCCATCGTGGAGACGGGGGTATTTGCACGGGCGAAGGCGGGAGGCCACACCCTGGCACTGCACGAGTACAACTGGCCGGTGATGGATTACCGCTGGGGCGAGCCTACGGAGCACCTGCCACCTTATGAGGATCGAGGTGTCCTGACCGGGCGCTATCGCTACCTGTATCGCGATTTCCTCATCCCGCGCGACGAGGTCATCCCGTTGGCGATCACCGAGAGTGGGTTTGACCCGTCGATCATGCACACCGGTTGGGACGACTGGAAGCCGCGCTACGTGGAGAACATGATCTGGTACGATACCAAGTTGCGCGAGGATGACTACGTCATCGGCGCAACGATGTTTACCCTCGGCGGCATCGGCACCTGGATAGACTACGACTACGAAGAACTGCTGTGGCCCGGTAATCGCTACGGTTCCAACTTCCTCGATTACATCGTTTCGCTCAAGGATGCCTGACGTAAGGCCTGACACGACTCACTACTTACCCCCTCTTTTCAGGCGAGTCGTGTTACGCATTACTTGACGTACCGGTACACGTCCACCTGCGTGAAGTGCGCCTCGTCTACCCGTTGGGCATTGGTCTCCAGCCACGCCTGCACCAGCCCGCGCTGATCCCACGTCACCGTCTCGGTGGCGACCAGCCAGACCACGTCGTACCCCGTCGTCATCTCCCGCATGCGGTACGCGGCCTCCTGTTCGCTCATCAGGTGCGAGCCGTCCGAGGCACAGTGGTTGGTGTAGAGCCCCTCGGCCCAGGGGTATTCCTCCTCGGGGAAGTAGTAGTCGAAGGTATATCTGCCGTAGGGGATCTGAAAAACAATCAACTCATCGAGTATTGGGTGGCGGGCCACAACAAGTGGTAAGTAGCATTTGAAGGTATACTTTTCAATCGGCCCATCGGTGGCCTGGAGTACGGCTGGCTCATCGGACGTGCGATAGTCGGCTATATAGGCGGCGGCAGCGCGAAAGTCGGACTTTATTGGGACGGTAGCCTGCTGCCACAGATTGACGCCATCAAAGACGAGGATGATACTCGCCAGGAGCATCACCGCCCAACGGCTCCAGCCACCGCAGCGCCGGAGGGACGCCAGCCCCAGAGCGACCAGCAGGTAAAAGGCTGGCGCAGTCCAGACGAGGTAGCGATCGGTGAAGAGCGGCTGCCGCAGCGAGATGAGCCACACGATCGGCAGCGGTATTACGAGCCAGCATACCAGGGCGAGGCGGCCTCTCCCCCCCCTGCGAGAGGGGGAAAAAAGGAACAGGGGGCTCACCAGTCCCCACGCGGCCAGCGTGCCCATCAGTATCACACCCCAGGGCCGGCCCCAACTGAGGATACCAAGGCTCCAGCCATTGAGCAGAACCTCCGCCATCTCGTCCAGCGTATAGGGATAGAAGCCAGTCTCGCGGGCCTGGAGCACCAGCGGGGCCTGCCAGGCGACCAGTGGGAGATAAGGCAGGGTGAGACAGATCAGGCTGACGAGTGTGCCGGCCCACTGCCTGCGCGACCGGGGCCACCAGGCGAGGTAGAGAAGCACCTGCACAGGTATCAGCAGGGCGGCCAGGATGTGGGCGTAGAACGCCAGACTGGTGGCAATGACCTGCACCGCCCCCCACGAGAACGAAAACCGGCGCCAGCCCTCTTCTCCGACGGCGCGGCGCAGTCCGACTGTCTGCGCATAGACCGCCAACAGGGCCAGGGTTAGCACCAGCGTGTACATCTTCACCTCCTGCCCGTACCAGGTCAGGTAGGGGGAGGCGGTCACCAGCAGCGCGGCGAGGAAGCCCGCGAGTTGGTTGAACAGGCGACGACCCAGCGCGTAGATCAGCGGCACGCAGAGGGCGCCAAAGGCGAGCGAGAAAAAACGCATCGCGTACTCGCCAGTGCCGGCGAGCGCGATCCAGCCGCGCAACAGCAGGAAATAGAGCGGGCCATTCCAGCCGGGACGGGTGAAAGTGGCGAGCATCTCTGGCCAGGGTGCGGTGGCGAAGCGCAGCGCGTCCACCTCGTCCCGCCAGAGCGATTGGGCATCGAGGGACACGGCGCGCGTGGCGAAGGCGAGCAGCACCAACAGGCTGATGGCAGCGAGGCAGGGGGAACTTGAGCGTCTGGTCACGTGTCGTGGCGATGCCGGCGGAGGGTAAGGAGGACAACGCCCAGGGCCAGCGCGATGCCCAGTGCTACCCACACCAGGGCTGCCCCGCCGCCGGTCCAGGCAGGTGGAGGGGCGGCGGCGGTGTTTAAAGGGATCGGAGTGGGGAGCGGTGATGTCCATGGGGCCGAGGGAGTGGGTAGGGGTGAATGGTTGCCGTCGTAGGGCGGCGTGCCGCGCAGCCACAGCGCGGCGGTGGCGACGAGCACCACGGCCAGCGCCGACACCAACCACAGACGGGGACGATGCAGCCGAGCCATGATATAATTATAGCGCAACTTCCCTTGCCGCGCCAATCTGTGATTGGGGACGGGTGCATTTCAACCTGGGGGCGAACTTGTAGCAGCCGCAGCAGCCCCGGACGTGAACGTCCGGGCTGAAAGGGCAAAGCCCTGCGGGCTAAGCGCTCATAAAAGAATAACTTCCCGATTTCGTAGGGCAGGTTGGCCGCGACTTTGACAGAGGCGGTGGGACACCGATGGGCCATAGTCAGCACCGGGTCGTGTCAGGGAAAACGAAAGAGCGGCCTACCTGCCGTTTCGCCGGGCGGCAGGTAGGCGGCTGTGGTGATCTGCTTTGGTAGAGGTGGCTGCGATTCTGCGTTTGACAGGGAGGCGGGGCTGGTGTACACTGCCCTCACCTGTCGTTGTTCCCTGGGAGGTGGAACATGGCCGAAGAAAGGTCCACCGAATTGATAACCCCCTGGATCGTTACCGACGAACCGGTAGAAGAAAAACGGACAGAATCTTACAGCCTCGACGAGACACCTCCGGGCCACCGCTCCGGCTTCGTCGCCGTCATCGGCCGGCCCAACGTCGGCAAGTCCACGCTGGTGAACCGACTCGTGGGGCAGAAGGTGGCCATCGTCTCGCCCAAGCCGCAGACCACCCGCAGCCGCATCCTGGGCATCCTCACCCTTGAAGACCGGGACGCCCAGGTCATCTTCGTGGACACCCCCGGCCTCCACCGGCCCCGTCACAAGTTGGGCCAGGCCATGGTCGCCACCGCCAGCGGCGCCATCCCCGACGCCGACGTGGTGCTGTTCGTGGTGGACGTCTCGGTGCCGCCTACTGGCGAGGATCGGATGATCGCGGGGTTGATCCGAGAGCACGCGCGTGCCCCGGTCATCCTGGTGCTCAACAAGATGGACCTGCTGCCGGCGGAAAAGGTCAAGCCGCACACTGAGGCATATTGGGAACTGGTGCCTGTGCTCCCTCCCCCCATGGGGGAGGGCCGGGGTGGGGGGTGGATGATGACCATCGCCACCCAGGGGGTGAACCTGGACAAACTGCTGCACCTGATCCTCGCCGCGCTGCCAGAGGGGCCGCGCTACTACCCGGGTGATCGAGTCACCGATCAGACCGAACGGGAGATCGCCGCCGAGTTGATCCGCGAGCAGGTGTTGCGCTACACCCGCCAGGAGGTGCCCCACGCCGTGGCCGTCGTCGTCGAGGAGTTCAAGGAACGGGAGGGTGGCGTGATCTACGTGGCGGCTAACGTCTTCGTCGAAAAGGACTCCCAGAAAGGCATTATCATCGGCTGGCGGGGACAGATGTTGCGCCAGATCGGGTCGGCGGCGCGACCGGAGATTGAGCGCATGACCGGCGGGCGGGTCTATCTCGACCTGTGGGTCAAGGTGTGCAGGGGCTGGCGGCGAGACGAGGAGGAACTGCGCCGTCTGGGGTACGACGTGCGCGGGAGGTGACGATGGCGATGCCGAAGCGGCCTCTGGGGTTGATGCTCTTGAGCGCGCTGCTGTTGATCCTGGCGCTGCGCGCCCTGGGGTGGGTGGTCATCGGCGGCCTGCTGGGGCAGCGGATGCCGTACCTGATAGGGGGGCTCCTGAGCCTGCTGATGACAGCAGTACCTCTCATCGTCGCCGTCGGGCTGTTGCGGCTGCGGGAGTGGGCGCGCTGGCTCACGCTGGCCGTGTGCAGCATCTATTTCGGGCTGATGCTGGTCAACGTCGTCGTCATGTGGCCGCGCCTGCGGGCCGGCTGGCTGAATCTCAGCCTGGGGGTGCTGAACGCTGCCGAAGCGGTGATCACGCTGGCCCTTTCGTGGTGGTACCTCAACCGCGAAGAGGTGCGGCGACTCTTTCGGGAACTCGAATAGTCGCGTGAGCCACACCGCCGTAAACAGGCGGTGCTGGGGCGTCACATAGGCCATTCCGGCACCGGCGCTTCCAGGCCGGTGCCCAGCGCACACCGCCGTAAACAGGCGGTGTATCATCTCAATATTTAGGGGCAAATAGTCCCCATCTGTCGCTGATGGTATGGATGCGCCAACTTGTTGGCGTTTTTGCCGACCGAGACCCGTTTCCGCAAGACCGAAACAAGTTTCGGCATCCACATTCCCCAGTTTATTGAGCAGATACCAGGCGGTGCTGGACGGTTTTCCCCATTAGCAAAGCTGTCTAGCACCGGCGCTTCAGGCCGGTGCAGTCAACTTGCCCCCAAATTGAACTGCACCCGGTACCACAGTACACTTGAAGTCTGGCGCTGTTTGTGGTATAGTAGTCTTGGTGGGAACACCTTGTAGGGCAGAACGCGTCCTGCCAGGAGGAATGTGCCGATGAGACGTCAACTCATAGTTGTCGGACTGATGGCTTTTGCGGTTTTGCTGTTCGTCTCCATCTCGGCCACGGTGGCTGCTCCTGGAAACATCCCGTTGCTCCAGATCCCCGAGCAGGAGCCCAACAACTCGCCCGATGAAGCCAACCCTATCTCTGTAGACACTCAAATCACAGGCGAGATAACCCAGACGGGAGATGTCATCGACACAGATTACTTTTCGTTCACGACGACATCTGGGATGGAATACGTGGCAGACCTAACTGTGCTCACCTCATCTGCAATGAAACTCCAGGTACAGGTTCGTGACCAGGGCGGACTGCTAGGAACGAGTAGCGCATCAAATAGCTTTGTGCAACTCAGTTGGTCTTCACAAGGAGGTATCAACTATATCCAGGTTCGGAAGCAGGATGTTCCTTCTATGACCCTCACAACTTCGTACCAGCTACAAGTGAGCAATTGGTCGCCGACGTCTACCCCGACCAATACGCCAATCCCAACTGACACACCAATCCCGACCCAGACACCGATCCCGGGTACGACGCCCTCCGCGGCAGACGGTTACGAGCCGAACAACAGTGTCAATGAGACGTACGTCCTGCCGGTTGTGACATCGGTCACACTATATGGACTCAACTTTTACCCCCCCGGTGACGAGGACTGGTTCAGGCTGTGGGCCAAGTCTGGAAAATGGTACCAGGTCACGACCAGCGACCTGAGTGGCGTTGACACATACGTAGAGGTCCACGACCAGAACAACAGCGCGGTGGAGAGCGACGACGATGGAGGTGGCGGCTATGCGTCACAGGTCACGTGGTCGGCTTCCTACGACGGGTACTATTACATCCGCGTCACCAACAAAGCCGGCAGCGGTACCTACAATCTGAAAGTGGAAGAGGCCAGCACACCCACTTCCGATCCCACCTCCACCCCTGGCCCCGCACCCACCAACCCTGATGCCGATCGTTGTGATAAAACCGAGCTCGGGAACCATGACTTTGACCACGCGTGCGTCATCTCCGCCAACGTGTCCGAAGGATTCAACTTTAACCCCCCCCCCTATGGTGGACCGGACAACGACTTTTTTAAGGTCTGGGTCAAGCCGGGGTTGCTCTTTGAGTGTGCCACGTCGAATCTATCCGCCAGCGTGGATCCCAACATGATCGTCTATGACCACAACCGAGACCCCATCGGCGGCAACGACGATGTCGAGCCGGGGGACTATAACAGTTACTTCGCCTACTACGCCACCTACGAGGGCTGGCTGTACCTGCTGGTGGGAACCGGCGATCGCACTCCGAGCAATGTAAGTGACAGTAATTACACGCTGCGTTGCGACGCGCACGTGCCTGGTCAGCCCACTGCCACCAGTACCCCTGAATCAACCGGCACGCCTGGGCCCACCGCGACGCCGGGCCCTCAGGCCGCCACCCCCACGCCGTCAGGCTCGCCCATCGCTACTTCCACTCCCTCCGAAGGCCTGACGGTGCGCCCGCTGACCACTCCGACCCCGGTTCCTGCCACGACTCCGGCCCCTCGCTTTATCCCCATCAGCCTGCTGGTCTATTTCGACGCCAACGACGACCGCCAGCCCGGCGCGGGAGAAGGCATCGCCGGTATCTCGACTCAGGCCTACGAGATGGCTACCAACCAACTGCTGGCCCAGGGTTTCACCGACGAGCAGGGCAGCCTGGAGTTCACCGTCGCTAGCTCCGGCCCCGTGCGCGTGAATGTCCCCTTCTTCGGCTTCAGCCAACTGGTGGCTGGCGAGGGGGCCAGCATCTACCTGCGCGTCCCGCCCCAGCCGCTTCCGGGAGGAGCGCCTTGACCCATGCAATGGATGGAGAAGGGGGGACGTGAGTAAATCAACCCCTATCCCGGCAATGGAGAAACCCCCGCCGGCCGGACCGCCACGACGTTCCTGGCTGCTGATCATCCCTATTGCCGGCGGTATACTTCTCCTGCTGACTGCTGTAGTCCTGGTTCTCTTCCTTGGGCTACGGCACGTGTTCGTTGTTGAAGAGGCTAACCCTGGTATGCCCGTGGAGGTGATCAAACTCACCCCTACCGTCTCCATCTCCCCTTTGCCACCCCCGAGTTGCGAAACGATCATCAGCAGTGGTGATGTGCAGGTGGCTGTGCCCCTTCCCATCTCCCTCACGGTGGGCAGCGAAACGTTTCCCATAGAGGCGATCGTGCCTGAGCAGGAAGGGTGGACCTATCCATCGGGTTATCCAGGGTCGGCTGCCTGGGCCTGTGGCACGGTGGTCAACTACGTCCTGGGGCTGGAGCCGATGCCGGAGAACGAGGCACTGCTGGCCGGCTTGAGGCCGGGGGACGAGATCAGAATGTACCTTTCCAACGGTATGGGGCTCTCCTTCCGCTTCGTTGAGCGACGGGAGGTGGCACCAAACGAGGCGGGCGTTTTTGAGCAGACTCGACCTCGCTTGACGCTGATCCTGGAAAGGGAGGGGGGGGCCTGGCAAATCGCCACAGCCGACTACGTTGCCGAGACGGAGGCAGTTCAGCCGCCCTCCGGGACGCTGGCCCAACTGGGCCAGCCAGTGCACGTGGGCGACGCGCAGGTGACGGTCATCAGGGGTTACGCCGAGCGCAGCGGGCCCGACCTCCTCCCTGGGACGATGTACTACCTGGTGGAGTTCTCGGTCGAAAACGTAGGTACGGTGCCACTGGACCCCAGCGCTTTCGCCATGCAGTTGCAGGATGGCGCGGGGGTCCGGTACCTGCTTTCGCCCGTGGCTAGCGCCGCCGGGGAGCACGGCCCGCTCGGTGGCGAGATTGAGCCCGATGCTACAGTGCAAGGCACGGCTGGCTACCTGGTGCCGGAGACGCTCGCTGGCCCCGCGCTCATCTGGACCTTTAGCCCGTGGCCCGGTTCGGAGTTGCGAGCCAGTGTGAGCATCCCCTACGAAGCAGAGGAAGAGCCGGTCTCGGGCGGCCAAGCCGAGGTGACCATCACCGACGTCTTCTTCAGCGGCGATGGCGCCGTGCTGGTCATCGAGGGAGAGGTGCAAAACTCGGGGGCTGGGCCGCTCACAGTGGAGTTGAGCGACATCAGCCTCACTTCCAGCGCCGGGATGAGCGACCTGCGTATGGCGGCCCCGCCGCTACCCTGGACAGTTCAGCCTGACCAGATGCAAGTGATCGAACTCCAGTACGAAAGGCCCGGTGCTTCAACCGCGCTGCTGATGCTGCTGGGATACTCCTTCGAGATCCGGGGATTGTAGTAGGTTAACAGTTAGCCATCAGCCGTCAGCAGTCAGCATCTCTCGGCAGCCGGTCGTTTTACGCATCACGTTTCACGCACCGCGAGGATACCCCGCGCCTGGGCGATATCGTCGTGGATCTGCACCACCAGTGCGTTGACGGTGGGGAAGGTCAGTTCGTCTCGCAGACGGGCGACGAAGTCGAGCGCTAATACCTGGTCATAGAGGTCAGCGTCGAAGTCCAGCAGGTGAGCCTCGACGACCAGCATTTGCCCGTCAGAGGTCCCGCCAAAGGTTGGACGGATGCCAACGTTGGTCACCGCCGGGTGCGTCCCCAGATGCTCGGTGTGTGCCAGGCAGGTGTAGACCCCATTGGCGGGGATCAACCGCCCGGGCGGGGGGGAGGTGTTGGCCGTGGGCACTCCGATGCTGCGGCCCCGCCCACATCCGTGGACGATGACGCCCGCCAGCCGGTAGGGACGGCCCAGGCAACCCGTTGCCTGGGAGACGTCTCCCGCATGCAACGCGGCCCGCACGCGACTGCTGCTTACCAGGCCTCCCTCCCACATCAGCGGCTCGACGATGTGCACGGTGAATCCACGCTCTGCCCCTAAGCGCCGCAGAAACGAGATGTCCCCCTCGCGTCGGTAGCCAATCGTGAACTCGGGGCCGCCCCACAACTGGGTCAGGTGGAGGTGACGTATCAATGCCTCGACGAAATCGGTGGCCGAGGTGTGGGCTGTGACTGGCGTGAAGGGGAGCACGACCAGGACGTCAAGTCCTAACACAGCCAGTAACTCGGCACGCTCCTCCACCGTCGTCAGCAGCGGTGGAGGCTCGTAGCCCAGCGTGGTCGCCGGGTGCGGGTCGAAGGTGAGGGCGACAGCGACGTTGTGGGTCGAGTGGGCCGCCTCCGCCATACTGGTGATGAGTTGCTGGTGGCCCCGGTGGACGCCGTCGAAGACGCCGATGGTCACATATCCCTCCCCAGCCCCCTCTTTCAGGGGGGAGAGGAGATGGGCCTGCGCCAGATGGTGGATGACATGCATCGCCATACTCAGAAAAAGCGCTCCGGTCCCTCGACAGGCCCTTCGTCAGGTTCAGGGCGCGGCTCAGGGCAGCGCGCGCAGAACACCTTGCGAGGTCGCCAGACGTCGGCTGCCGGATCGTATGCCACGAGCGCCAGGAAGGTCCCACCAGGTCCGTAGGCGCGGGTCAGGCCCACCCCTACCCCCCCCCAGCCCCCCCCTCCAGGGGGGGGAGGGATCGCCTGCCCCAAGCAGAGCCGCCGCGCTGCGTCTGCGTCCAGGTGTAGCGCCGGGAAGCGGGTCAGCGCCGCGTCTATCGGATACAGCAGGTCGGGCCAGCGGCCCTCAGAGGCCGCCTGGGCGAACTCCTCCAACGTGACGGTGTCCTCCAGGCGGAAATCACCGCTTGCCAGGCGGGTCAGTCCGGTGAGGTGGGCCCCACAGCCGAGGATCTGTCCCAGATCGTGGGCCAGCGTGCGCACGTAGGTCCCCGGCGAGCAGGCCACCTCCAGCGCGCACTCTGGCGGCTCCCAGGCGGTCAACTCCAGACGATAAATCTCCACCTGGCGGGCCTTGAGAAGAGAAAGTCGTTTTACCTCGGCACCTCGACGTGCCAGCCGATGAAGCGGCGTGCCCTTGTGCTTGAGCGCTGAATATGCCGGCGGCACCTGCGTGATCGTGCCCCGGAAGCGCGCCAGCGATCCCTCGACCTGAGCGCGGCGCACCTCAACCGGTGCTTCCGCCACTACTCGCCCTTCGGCGTCGTAAGTATCGGTGGTGATTCCCAGCCGCGCGCGGGCGCGATAGGTCTTCTGCCCGGCCATCAGGTACTCGGTCACGCGAGTGGCCCGTCCGATGCAGACGAGTAACACGCCGGTCGCCAGCGGATCGAGCGTGCCGGCGTGGCCCACGCGGCGGATACCGGTCAGTGCACGGACGCGATCTACGACGTCGTGAGAGGTCGGGCCGCAGGGCTTGTTGAGGTTGAGGATTCCATCGGGCATGGGCATACCGCCGTGAAACGTAGAGCACAAAACGTAACTGCGCCTTATACATTGCGTCTTGTGGCTCTCGTGTGGCGCTGGCGGGCCAGATCGGCCTGAAGTGCAACCAACACCTGGGCCCGGGCCTTCTCCAGCGGTCCGGGGAGGGTGCAACCGGCGGCGAGGGCGTGACCACCCCCACCGAGGACGAGCGCCACGTGTCCGACGTCGAAGCCGGGCACGGCGCGTAATCCGACCTCGACGTGACCGTCCTCACGCTCGACGAAGACGACAGCAGCGTCAGCGTCGTCGGCGCTGATGAGAAAACTGACCAGTCCGGCGTCTCCATTGCCCGTGTAGCCCGCCGCACGACGCATCGCTGGTGTGATACTGGTCCAGATCACACGACCTTTGACCTGCAACTGGGCGAGTGCCACCCCCCACAGGTGGATCGCAGTGGTGGAACGGCGGTCAAGCCCGTGACGCGTGATAGAGGGGAGTGAGGCCCCGGCTTTCATCAACCGGAGTGTGGCTTCCATTACCTGGATAGTGACGTTGCTGGTGCGGAAACCGCGCGTGTCGGTGACAATGCCAGTCAGCAGGCAGGTAGCCAGTTCAGCATCTAGCGGGATGGCCATATAGTCCAGCAGCCGTAACACGACTTCGGCAGTGGACGAGGCGTGAGGGTCCACCAGGTTGACAATGCCGAAACACAGATTGGTCAGATGGTGGTCAATGTTGAGCAGTGGCGTGCTCCCGAAAGCTGGCATCTGTGTAAAGTGACCGAGTCGCTCCAGGTCGGAACAGTCGAGGGAGATGACGAGGTCAAAGGTGGCACTGGTGTCTTGCACTATGGCCTCGGCACCGGGGATGTAGTTGAACCGGGCAGGGACAGGGTCTGAGCAGGCCATGGTTGGCTCCAGGCCCTCCTGACGCAAGGCCCGGCCCAGGCCCGTCAGGCTACCGATGGCGTCCCCGTCAGGAGCAACGTGGCATATCAGCAGGGGACAGTGGGCTGACTGGATGAGTTGGCTACCCTGCTTGAGCGTTGCGATCTTCTTCTTCTTCTTCGTCACTGAATCCCAATTCGTTGAGGATGCTGGCGATGTGTTCACCACGTTCCAGCGAGGGATCGTAGTGGAAGACTAGTTCTGGGGTGTTGCGTAATCGTAACCGGTGGCCCAACTCGCGCCTCAGCCAGCCAGCCGCGCTCTCCAGGCCGGCCTGTGCCTCCGCTCGCGCCTCGGCTCCGCCCAACACGCTGAAGTATACGTCGGCGCGGATGGCGTCCGGCGTGACTGTCACGTCGGTGATGGTAACCATTTGCAGGCGCGGGTCGTTGACTTTCCGCTCCAGAAGGTCTGTCAGGCGAGTGCGGATCAGGTCAGAGACCCGGCGTTGATATCTCTTCATTGGAATCCAGAAACCTTTAGGGTTTCGGAAAACCCTAAAGGTTTTCCTGCCGTTCCTTCACGTAGAATTGGATCATGTCACCGATGGCAAAGTCCTGGAAGTCCTCCAGTCCCACCCCGCACTCGAAGCCCGTTCGCACTTCGCGCACGTCCTTTTCGAACCGCTTGAGCGACCCAATGTGGCCGTCATGCAGTTGCTCCTCGCCCCGGAAGACCCGCGCGCGGGCGTTGCGCCGCGCTTCTCCCTGGCGAACGTAACACCCGGCCACGACGCCGACCTTGGGGACCTTGAAGGTAGCCCGTACCTCGGCCGCACCCACTACCACATCTACATAAGAGGGCTCCAGAAGCCCCTTGAGGGCCTTGTCCACCTCATCTATCAGCTTGTAGATTATGTCGTAAGTACGGATGTCTACACCCTCATTCTCCGCCAGGCGGCGGGCGGCAGGATCGGGTTGCACCTGGAAGCCGATGACGATAGCGTGGGAAGCGATGGCCAGGTTGATGTCCGATTCGCTGATATGACCCGCAGCGGCGTGTATGACGTTGACCTTCAGGTCCTCGCCGCCCAGTTTCTCTAGCGAACTGACGATGGGCTCAATGGAACCCTGGACGTCGGTCTTGACGATCAGGTTGAGTTCCTTGACCTGCCCGGCCTGAATGCGGCTGGAGAAGTCATCGAGGGTGAAGGTCTTGACCGGGGCGGCGGTCCTGGCGGTCTGGTCTTCCTTGCGCCTGGCGACGATGGCCCGCGCGGTGCGCTCGTCCGGCACGACCTTGAACATCTCTCCTGCCTGGGGCACGCCGGATAGGCCCAGGATCATAACTGGCGTCGAGGGTGGCGCTTCCTGAATGGGACGCCCGGCCTCATCGAGCATCTTGCGCACGTGGCCGTGGGCCAGGCCAGCCACTACGGTGTCGCCCACGCGCAACGTGCCGTTCTGCACCAGCACGGTGGCGGTCGCGCCATGGGTGCGCTCCAGTCGCCCCTCCAATACCGTGCCCACTGCGGCCCGATCGGGGTTGGCCTTGATCTCCGTAGAATCCGCGACGAGCAGGATGGCCTCCAGCAGGTCATCCAGGCCAGTTTCCTTCTTCGCCGAGACGAGGACACACAGCGTGGTTCCTCCCCAATCGTCAGGGGTCAGGCCCATTTCGGCTAACTGTTGCTTCACCATTTCTGGTTGGGCAGTGCGTTTATCTATTTTGTTGACAGCAACGACGATGGGGACGCGAGCCGCGCGGGCGTGGTTGATGGCTTCGATAGTCTGTGGCATCACGCCATCGTCGGCGGCCACGACTAACACGGCGATGTCGGTGGTGTGAGCACCTCGGGCGCGCATCGCGGTAAAGGCCTCGTGGCCTGGGGTGTCAAGGAAGGTGATACTGCGCTCGTCGTGTTCGACCTGGTGGGCCCCAATGTGCTGTGTGATCCCTCCAGCCTCACCGGCCACCACGTCGGTGTGGCGAATGGCGTCCAGCAGTGAGGTCTTACCGTGATCCACGTGGCCCAGGACGGTGACAACCGGGGGGCGTATCCTGAGTTTCGCCGGGTCTTCGTTGGCGTAAAGACGTTCCCAGAGCAACGTCAGCCCCTCTTCGGCGCCTTCCTCAGAGATAAACGGCGTCTCCTCTCTGGGCTCGAACCCCATCTCCTGGGCTACGATAGCGGCCGTCTCGTAGTCTATCTGCTGGTTGATGTTCGCCATGACACCAGCGTTCATCAGTTCTTTGATCACGACGATAGGGCTGACGTCCATCCGTTCGGCCAACTGACGCACTGTCAGGAAGTCCGGAATCTCGACCACACGCTTTTCCTGTACCTGTTCACTCATCTCTACTCGCTCCCTTTGCTGCTTCCTCACTCTCCTCGGACTCCGTCGCCAGGAGTTGAGGCAACCTGGCCGCGTACTCCCGCAACTGGGCTTCGGTCTCAGCCGTCAATGTCACCTTCAGCACCCGCTCCAGTTGCCGCCGTGCCAGCGCTGTCTCCCAGCAAGCACGTTGGCGGCAGAGGTAAGCCCCTCGTCCACTACGCTTGCCCGTCTCGTCCACCATCACCGTACCCTTGGCCCCGGTTGAAGAAAGGCGCACAATGCGCACTAACTCCCGCTTGGGCCGTACCATACGGCAGGCAACACAGGTGCGCTGTGGGATGTGCTTGCGTCGCTGAGGCCGTTTGCCCATACAGTCGCTACTCCGAAAACTCGTCCCATTCTTCCATGCCCTGGTCTCTCTTGCGCCGGCGACGGGCGACGAGCATGCCCAACTCTTCGTCGTAGACCAGTTCCAGGCGGCGGCGGCGCTCCCGCTTGTGCTCCTCTTCAAGTTTAACTTCTATTTCCTCTTCCTCGAAGAGGGGTTCTGGGGCCTCCACCACGACCGGCACCTCTTCGGCCATACCTTCCTCCGCCAGTGCTTCCTTAACGGCCTCCGGGGAGACCTGTGGTGTGGCTGCTGCTTCCTCTGCAACTGTGACCGGCGCTGCCTCAACGACCTCTGGCGCTTCGGCCTCCCGGGCAATCTGTGGCCTCGCCTCCTCTACAACTCCTGCAACTTCCATCGGCGCTTCAGGGGCTGGCCCAGCGGGCAGCGGTGCCTCTACCTCTGCCTCCGCGGCGGCTTCCTCTTCGGCAGGAGCGGCCTCCTCGACCTCCGGCAAGGCCAACACTTCAATGCACTGTTTGACCTCGGCCAGACTCTTGGGACCGATGCCGTCCAGTCTTAGCAGTCCCTCGTCTCCCTCGGCCAATCGTTCCATCACCTCCCCAAGAGTCGCCAACTCAGCTCGCTCCAGGTGGCCCAGCACCCGTGTGCTGAGGCCTATCTCGGTCAGTGGAATCTCGTGGGCGCGGGGTGGGATGCGGGCGCGGGCGGCCTCGACGGTCGCACGGCGCTCAGCCTTCGCGGCCTCAATGGCTGCACGGCGGGCCGCTTCCTCTGCCACAAGACGCGCTCGTTTAGCATTGCGGATCGAAGCATAGTAACCTCGAACATCTTCGATCACCTGCCGCATGGCGAGCAGTTCTCCACTGTTGTAAGGCAGCCTCTCTTGCTCGTGCTGCCGCAGGGTGCTAGCGACATTGGGAAGCAACTCCGCCACCGGACCTAGCGCGGGTAGAACGTTGGGATCCTCGTTCACCCGCCGCAATGCCCAGGTGGCCGCCTCGGTGACTCCCTGGATGTCAATGCGCCAACCGGTCAGTTTTGCTGCCAACCGGGCATTCTGCCCGGCCCGCCCGATGGCCAGCGAGAGTTGGTCATCGGGCACGACCACACTGGCGGTCTTTCCCTCGACCGGACCCTCTTCCAATTGCACGCTCAACACTTTGGCCGGGCTGAGCGCCTTAGCGATGAAAGCGGCCGCGTCGGGGCTCCACTCGATGATGTCAATCTTCTCCCCGCCCAGTTCGTTGACAATGGACTGGATGCGCACGCCACGCATGCCGACGCAGGCTCCCACCGGGTCCACTCCGGGCTGGCGGGCGACTACGGCGACCTTGGAGCGGGAACCCGCCTCCCGGGCGATGGCCTTGATCTCGACCGCGCCGTTAAAGATCTCGGGCACCTCCAGTTCCAGCAAGCGGCGTAACATGTTCTTATGGCTGCGCGAGACGATGATCTGTGGTCCACGACTGGTCTTGCGGACTTCCAGCACGTAGGCTCGCAGACGCTGGTGGAGGGAGCAACGCTCACCAGGCACCTGCTGGCTGCGCGGCAAGATAGCCTCAGTGCCTTCAAGATGCAGTGTCACTACCTGTGGCTTGATGCTCTGCACTATGCCGTGGACGATCTCTCCTTCCTGCTGGACGTAGTGCGTGTACCGCGCTTCTCGCTCAGCTTCGCGGATGCGTTGTAGGATAATCTGCTTGGCATTCTGCGCCGCAATGCGACCGAAGTCTTTGGGGGTACTCTCGACCATCAACGCATCTCCCACTTCGGCGTTGGATTGGATGGCGCGCGCATCCGCCAGAGCAAGCTCATTTCCGGAATCAGTGACTTCCTCTACCACCTGCTTCTCGACGAAAACACATGCCTTTCCGGTCTCCATGTCAACCTCGGCCGTAACGTTTTGGTTTGTGTTGACGCTGGCGTTACGGCGATAGGCAGACACCAGCGCCATCTGCAGGGCTTCGAGCACGACTTCCCTGGGTAGACCACGGTCGCTACAGATCTGGTTGAATGCTAGTAAGAACTCTGACTTCATCGTCTCTCTCCTACCAACGGGAGCCTATAATCCCCGTCCTGGCCATAGGCCAGAGCCGATAAGCGGCATAATAGTTAGTTATCTATCCTCTACCTATCCTCTAACCTATCCTCGATATTCGGTTAAAACCGCCGGGCCAGTGACCGTTCGGCTAAGTTCACGGCGAAGCCCGGCGGAGTAACCAAGACAGCATGCTTCAGTGGCCGTATACAAAGAAAAGTGGGGTTTGCCCACTTCTCCCATCACGCCCATATGCCGGGTAAATTATAACATAGACATTATGAACATGCAAGTAATTTCGGCCGTGGATCACTTTCTCTGTATTTTGTACTCGTGGCTGGTTGTGCTATAATCATAGGCGGTAATGACTCAGCCTCCTGTGGTCGGTCTCCTGACTGAGCCACGCAGAGGTCACAGCAGGGAGGGATTGATGACTGAGACAACTGAGGAGCAATTGGCCCTGCGAAACCGCATCATCGGCTTATTGCTACGTGATGCGCGCGAGCGGGCCAAGAAGACCAAGCGGGAATGCGCGGCGGCACTGGGAGTTTCCGCCAGTACCATCACGGCTTATGAAGAGGGACGCAAACCCATCTCTCTGCCAGAGTTGGAGGTGCTGGCCTGCGTGCTTGATACTCCAACAGCGTACTTTTGGGAACGTGCCCCGGAACTTATGCCAGAGGAAGAGCCACTGCCGCTACAGGAAGTACTGAATCTGCGCCATCGCATCGTGGGGGCGCTCTTGCGCCAGGCCCGGCTGGAGGCTGATGTTTCCCAGAAGGAGGCGGCGAAGATGTTGGGCTGCTCAACTAAACGTCTCTCCGCCTACGAGTACGGGGAGCGGCCTATTCCGCTGGCGGAATTGGAGTTACTGGCGCACCACTTGCATCTGTCTCTGGAATACTTCCTCGATAATCAGGGAGGGCCGGTGGGAGAATGGAACCGGCAGGAGGAGGCCTGGCACCATTTTCGCAAACTCCCTGAAGAAATACAGGGGTTTGTCATCCAGCCTATTAACGTCAAATACCTGGAAGTGGCGATGAAACTGGCCCAGATGCCGGCCGGAGGCCTGCGCGCCATTGCCGAGGGGCTGTTGGACATTACCTACTGATTGCAGACTGCGAATTGCAGGTTGCGGAACAAGTTACAGATCGGGGGCACGATGATGGAGAATACCGCTTCTGCACAGGAACTCAAAGAGGAAGGACTGCGGCTGTTCCAGGAGGGACTGTACGAAGATGCCGCTGCCAGGTTTGGACAAGCCCAGGAGATGTTCGCCGCCAAAGGGAACGAACTCGAGGCGGCTGAGATGGTGAATAACCTGGGTGTGATCTACCGGATGCAGGGTAAGTGGGATGAAGCGATTGCAGCCCTGGATGAGGCCGGGGCGAGTTTTGCACGCCTGGGCGACCACGATCGTGAGGCACGGACGCTGGGTAATTTGGGCGGGCTGTACGCCAGCAGGGGTGAGCGTGACAAGGCGAAGGAATGTCTGCGCCAGGCGGCCGACATCTTTGCCGAGTTAGGCGACGTTCAGCGCCGGGGAGAGACGCTGCTGGCGCTGGGGGTGCAGATGTGGAAGACAGGCGACCGCAGCGCTGGTCTGGCGACCTACGAGGCTGGCCTGCAGACGTTGCAGCAACCGACGGTCAGCCAGAAGGCACTACGCGGTCTATCCAGTTTGCGCACCAGGTTGCTGGGCGGGCAGTGAAGAAAGCAGTCAGCAGTTAGCGGTTAGCGCTCAGCAAAGGCTATCGGCTAACTGCTTCCGACTGGCGGCTATTGGCTAACTTCGCAGCGCTGCGCTCAGTTCCCGCTCCAGCCGGCGGATAATCTTGGCCCGCAGTTTAGCGACCTCCCGGTCGGTCAGCGTGCGGTCGTCCGCCTGGTAGGTGAGGCGGTAGGCCAGGCTCTTCCGGCCAGCCCCTACTTGTTCTCCCTGGTAGACGTCGAACAGGACGGCCGAGCGCACGAGCGGTGCGCCAATCTGAGCGATGAGATCGCGTACGCGCACCGCGGGCACCTCTTTGTCCACCACCACCGCCACGTCCTCGTAGACCGGCGGATGGGCGGAGATAGAAACCATCGTGCGAGGTGCACCCCAGGCCGCCAGCAGCCTGTCCATGTCGAACTCCAGCGCACAGATGGGCTGCGCTGGCAGGTCGAATGCCTCCCGTACCAGAGGGTGCAGTTCCCCCATCACGCCCACCACGTCATCCCCAACGCTTACCTGTGCACATCGGCCCGGATGGAAGGCAGGGTGCTCGCCCGGCTCAGACGTTCCTTTCAGTCCCAGTCCTGCCAGCAATGCTTCCACTGCCCCCTTGAGGTCGTAGAAGTCCATCGGTGTGCGATCCTGGCCCGCCAGCCACGAGCGGGCCTCCCGCGGGCCGGTCATCACGATGCCCAGTCGGCACGGCTCGTCGGGCAGCGTTTGCTCCTCCACCGGCAGGTAAACCGCGCCAATTTCGAAGATGGCCACGCAGTCGAGGAAGCGCAGGTTCTCGCGAGTGGTGTGAAGAAGAGAGGGAAGCAGCGTCTGCCGCAGGGTGGCCCGCTCGACCGAGAGAGGGTTACGCACGCGCAATCTCTCCCCCCCCTTTGCCCCCCCCAATGGGGGGGGGAAGGGGGGGGGCTCCACGTTCACCAGCGAGTAGGTGATGACTTCATCAAGCCCACAGCCGGCCAGGAGATCGCGCACGCGCTCGGCCCCTTCCAGGTGGGGGTTGGCCCGCTGCGGGGGCAGTTCGTCGCGCATGAGCGTCGTCGGGAAGCGGTCGTATCCCCAGATGCGCCCTACCTCCTCAACCAGGTCTATAGGCCGCGTGACGTCGAGACGATGGGAGGGAATGGTGACGAGTAGATGAGTAGACGAGGAAGAAGCAGATGAGGAGGAAGGGGTTACCTGGAATTCCAGGGAGGTGAGGATGCGCACGATTTCGTCGGTCGGCACATCAATGCCCAGGACGCGAGTAGCGTAGGCTGGGTCCAATTCGACCACCCGCTGTGGCTGGCGACCAGGGTACAGGTCGCCGATGATCGGGACGACAGTGCCGCCGCCCAGTTCCGCCATCAAGTGGGCCGCCCGTGCTGCGGCCTGCACCGTCAACTCTGGGTCCACCCGCCGCCCGAATCGCTGGCTCGCATCGCTCGTCAGCCCCAGCAGGCGGGAGGTGCGGCGGACATTGAGGAAGTGGAAGTTGGCCGATTCCAGAAGGACGTCGGCCGTCGCCTCGGTGACCTCGCTCTCCAGTCCCCCCATCACGCCGGCCACCGCCACGGGACCACCGCCATCGGTGATGAGCAACATCTCCTCGTCGAAGATGCGCCACTCGCCGTCGAGAGTCTTCATCTGCTCGCCAGGGTGGGCGCGGCGCACGATGATTGCCGGGCGGTCATCTCCCGGCCTGGAGCGCAGGACGTGGTGATCGAAGGCGTGCAGTGGTTGTCCCAACTCCAACATCACGTAGTTGGTGATGTCCACGATGTTGTTGATGGGCCGCATCCCGGCGCGGCGCAGTCGCATCTGCATCCAGAAGGGCGCAGGCCCCACTTTCACGCCCTGGATGAAGGCCGCCGAGTAGCGCGGGCACAGGTCGGGGTCGGCGATCTCCAGCGCCAGGAAACCTGGCGTGGGGGCCAATTCTGCCGGGTGGCGTTTCAGCACCTCGAGCACGTCCCTCCTGAGGGGTACGTCCAGTAGAGCCGCCACCTCGCGGGCGATGCCGAAGACCGACTGCAGGTGGCCGAAGGGCCCCTTGATGTCGAACTCCAGCACGGTGTCGCCCAGGTAATCAGCCAGCGGCATGCCCACCGGTGCGTCGTCGGGCAGGTAGATGATGTCCACGTGCTCGTCGGAGAGGCCCAATTCCTTTTCCGAACAGACCATGGCTCGCGAAGGGACGCCGCGGATATTGGTTTTCTTCAGCCTCCTGACACGCCAATCCTCGGCGTGGCCGTCGTAGAGGCGGGTGCCCTCCATCGCGAAGGCCACCTTGAGGTGCAGGTCGCTCTGCCCCCGGCGCTCCAGCAGGCTGGGGGCTCCCGTGACGACGACCTCGAACTCCGGCCCACCATACTCTACCTTGGCCAAGACCAGCCGGTCGGCGTTGGGGTGGGGACGGACAGCACGGAGTTCGCCCACGACGATTTTCTCCGGGTCCCAGGGCAGTGCGGCCCCCGGCAGGCCGATGTATTCGATGGTTTCCACCTCCAGCCCGGCCAGCGTCAGTCGCTCGGCCAGTCCCTTGATGGGGAGCGTGATATCCACGTAGTCTTTGAGCCAGGACAGCGGTACTCGCATTGGACTCTCCTTTCTGATCTCTTCATTACCTTGCTTCTCATCACGACACATACTGCTGGCCTCAGGGTGCATCCTCCCTGGCCGGGATGATAGGGACCGTTTGTAGTGGTATGGCGTTATGGGGATATGGGTTCCCCTCGGCGTCCAGCGCCAGTAAGCGCTCCCCTGTGTCCGGTGAGTACATACCTACGTACAACGTGCACTCACCACCTGGCGCATCGGCAGGTATGGGGATAATATGGTGGTCAATGATCACCTCCCTGGCCAGCCACTGGGAAGTGGGAGCCGCCCTCTCTGCAGGCAAGCCATCGTGCTGGCTCAACAATGCCCCGCCCGGTCCAATGAGGTGCGTAAAAACCTTAAGCCAGGCGTTTCCGGGAGCCTGAGCCTGCCAGTAAAGGGTAACCGTAAGGTCCTGGTCAGGCTGCACTGAGGCCGGAGTAAGGTCGTACCCTAGCAGGCCAATCCCGTCGCCCAACGTTGCTGCCAGCCTGTACTGCATTTTAGGAACGCGATAGATATGCGGTCTATCGCGCACGCGGATTTCTTGCAGTGGTATTTTCCACTGCTCTCGGCTGTTATCAATCGTAGCGGCCAACAGGTAGCGGCCATCCACCGCCCCACTCGGCACCTGGAGGACACAAATGCTTTCCACCAGCGCTCCGGGATAGGGAATGGGGATGGAGCAGTCAGAACTAACCTGGCACTGTTCTCCACGCCTTTCTACCGTGAAAGACACTGTGTATGGAGCCCCCGGTACACGGACGGCCTGCCAGAAGAGCGAAAGTGGGACCATGTGGCCGACCCACATCTCGCGGTCGAGAAAGCCATAGCCTAGCAGGCGGAGGTTGGGAGCCTCCGGGGGGATCTGCAGTGGGGGGCGGAATCGGTTTTCGAGCACTAACCTCTCATCAGTCAGAGCAGGACCGGCCATCACGGGAATCGGTTTCGTCTGAATCTCGCCCAGACTTCTCGAGGTGGCGGGCTCGTGAAGCGCTACGTGCAGGGTGTAATCGCCTGGAGTTAGGGTGGGGGGCGTTACCCAGTAAATATCCATTTGCGAGCCCCCATCACCTGCCAGGTGTTGCCAGGCGAAATTGTAACGCCACCAGGTCATCCCCGCCGCGTCGTCCAGCCGCAGGTGCACGTCAGTTTCAGGCGCAAGTGCGGGTGTCCCCTCCCAGTCCAACCAGAGCCTTACGAATGTATCAGGACGCAGGGGCCAGATTGAGAATCCAAAGCCGCGCAGGGTTACACCTCCTTCAAACTCTCGGCCGACCTCTTCGATGTGGGCCAGGAGGGGGACGGCGGGTAGGACGCGGGCGAGGTTGCCGATATCTAACGCTGCCCATACGTAGCCGGACGTCTCCCAATCTAGCCCGAACATCGGTTCGCGGAAGTAGACGGGAGCGCCAGCGTTGATCAGGGCAATGGCCTCGGCTCGACCAGCATCGCCGGGCCCTACCACTACACGACCATCAGGCCGTAGGTGCTCGACAGAATGGTAGTAGCGCAGTGGCCAGCCCAGCACCCAGGTGCTGAAAACGGTCGCACCGCTCTCCACTGTGGACAGTATCTCGCGGGAGACACGGTCGGCATAGCCGTCGCGGAAAGGGGTGAGGGCAGTAAGGTTGGCATGGTATAACCAGATCATCGGCGCCAGCGCCGCTGAAGCCATCACTACCTGGGTTGCCCGAGCCAACCAGCGCTGCTGCAACTGGCGTCGGAGCAAGTCCCAACCGCCATCCCAAGCCAGCCCCCACCCAGCGGCCAGCACGAAGTCCCACTGGGCGAAATAGCGGCGATTATCTGGTGCCACCCACGCCACCGATGAGAAAACAAATACGGCAACCCCCAGGCCCAGAAGTAGCAGGCCCGTCCGCCGTCGCGCAGCCCCTGCGCTCCGCCTCATCTGCATCAGTAACCCAGCCAGAGCGACCAACATTGGAAATAGACCGTAGGGCTCAATAAGCCAGGGCCAGACCTGGCCACAGATGCGCTTCACCAGCGCTGTCAGAGTAGAGGTAGAGTGGAAGAAACTACTACCCTCAACGAACAGGAAGCGAAAGAGCACGTCCAATGGCCAGACGCCCAGCAGGGCTAGCCATGCCCAGGAGAGCAGCGACGGCGCGACAACCAGGAGACCCAGCACCAGCCACTGCCACAGCCCCTGTCGAAGCATCCGCCCTCCGAGCAGGACGAGGAGCGCGAAAACAGGCAGCACGATGACGAAAACCCGGTGATGGGCCAATCCCACCCCGCAGGCCAGGGCAAACCAGACAGGCGAACTGCGCCCTTCCTGCCATCGCAACAGCATCAACCCAGAGAGGGCCACCAAAGCGGTATGCATCGGGTAAGCACTGGCCAGTATGGAGTGGGACCAGAAGAGCGCAGAGCAGGCGAGCATCCCGCATGCCCCCACGATGGCCCAGGGGCGCGCATGGACGAGCCCCATTATGCAGCACAGGCAGATCAGGGCAATCACGGAAAAGAGGGCCGAGAGGAGGTTGACACGCCAGGCCATGGTGCCAAACGGCAGCATAGTCACCCACAACTTGCCCACCATCTGGTAAATAGGGTAACAGGTGGGATGGATGACCTCCAAGGTGTAGAGCTTGGTCTGGAACTCGGCCGTATCTTGGAGATAAACCGTGCCCGGAGCCAGCGTGCGTAGGTATAGAAACGCTGCCGCGATGCTGACACCAGCCGGTAGGGCCCAGCGCGTAAGTGCTCTGATTGTTTCAACTCGTCGCTGTTTCTCCATACTCCACCTCGGCCAGGATCAGCCGATCCGTGTTGGGGTAGGGACGGGCGGAGACTGTGACATCTACGTATTCTCTGAGCCAGGACCCAGGGCAAGGGGACCCCGCATTGCATCTCTTCCTAAGTCTAAGGTATAGTCAGCGTTTGCAAGATCACAGAGTCGCCAGCCGGAGCACCGGACGAATTCAGTACAGCGACCCGGCCTGCGTCCTCTGTGTACAAGCCTACCCGTATGGTGTAGGAGCCAGGAGCCAGGGCCGTCTCAAATAACACCGGGTGGAAATCCACGACGGTCTCGCCCACCGTCCACACGTCGGTGGAATAAGTCCACAGCGCTGGAATGCCATCGTGCTGAGAAACCAACTGGCCGGACGTATCCAAGATGTGCACGAACACCTTGAGCATGTTGGTCACCGGTTGGATGGCCTGCCAGTATAGGAACACTCCCACTCGGGGGACGATCTCCTCGGGTACCTCCCGGGCGATATACAGATCATACCCCGTCAGTGTAATCCCCCCTTCCAGGTGGGCGTCCAGCGGGTGATTTGGCCGCGGCGGGTCACCCTCAATGCGGTAAAGCACATATTCGCGATTCTCGGGGATCAGAAGTGGCGTCAGTCCGGCCGGTCGGCTGTTAGGGTTCAACAATTCCTCTAGCCCAGGGTGGGCCGCGATGCCCGTTGCGGTATCGTACAAGACAAAGCGGTACCCCCTCTCCCGCGCCAGGGCATGCAATTCCTCCAGCGAGTTCATATCCGGTGCCGCCCAGTAAGACTGAACGTAACGTGTGCGAGCCGGTACCGAAGCGTCGTGAAAGGGGATGGCAGAACTCAGTACCTCGCTGGCCGACTGCATCCCACTGGCGCGCAGGGTGTTTGTCACGGCCAGCACTTCCGTACTGGACGCCTGGGCATTGCGGAGGTAACTGAGTGGGATAGTGCTCGACCAGCCTAGCAGCGCGATGAGCACGATGGTTCGGGTCGGCAAAGCGAACCGACCGATGGAGAGATGCCTGGGCACGATAGCCCACACAAAGTACACCGCGCAGAAAGCCAGCACAGGCAGAATTACGATCAGGTAGCGTGGGTCATAACGGATGACTGCCTGAGCAGCCAGTAATCCGCATACGTAAAGTGTGAGCAATACCCGTTTGCTTGCCTCAATCTCCCTGCCTGCCAGCAGGGTGAAGAGCAGCCCTGCCTGAGTAAGCAGTCGCAGGGGCGTATCCAACAGCAACATGCCCGGATCCACCCAGAAACTTCTCGCCGTGTCCCACCAGTGCTGCATGAACCGCGTCGGGTTGTTCAGGAAGACCTCAATCGGAGAGATGTCCATCGGTGCCAGGCGCCACTCCGTGGCGTTGTTGCTCAACCCCTCTACGTGCCACCAGACGTTGTGTAACTGGGTAGAATAGAAAGGGTTGCCTGTAACCAGCGTGCTGGGGATTAACTGCATAGCGGCCCCAATTAGAAATCCGCCCAGGAACAGGCCGGTAATGGCCCACATTGAGCGGCGTCGCTGCATCAGCGCCCGACCTGCCAGAAACAGCAGACAGAGCGCGCTGGTGACGATGGCGGTATAGCGAGTCACGTAAGCCAGGCCGGCCAGCACACCCGCCACGAAGTTCGGTCCCTTGCGCTCTGAAAGGCTGATCAGGAGTGCCAACGAGAGCCCTTGCAGTCCGGCCGACAGCATATCGTTGCCTTCTAAGGTAGCGTAGTACAGGAAGTATCCCGTCGTCGCCAGAAAACCTTCGCCCAGCAGGGCCAGCCAACGATTGCCCGTCAGGTGGTACGCGAGCAGGTAGACGCTGCATAGCAGGAGTACTCCACCGACGCCAGAGAGCACATGTCCGATCTGGGCCGCATCCCACCCTGCCCGCAGCCCGCACCGGATCAGCAGCGGACAACCGTTGGGTTGCATCCCACCAACCCAGCGGTCAAGGGAGTCAAGCCTCAGCCTTTGGGCCATTTCCACGAATTGGAAATAGTCTACGTTGCGGATGGTGACGACATGCCCCACGTATCGCACCGCGAAGTAGGCGAACGCCAGCAAAATCAGGCTCGCCAGGATGATATGGGTGGTCTGGAGCAGAATCTGATGCCGCTGACCAGGCTTCGTAGTACGCATCATCATGGGAGTGCTTCTCATCAGAACTGCCGCAAGAACCGCAAGTCGTTCCCGTAGAACAGGCGGATGTCGTCAATGCTGTACTTGAGCATCGCTGGCCGCTCGACCCCCAGCCCGAAAGCGAAGCCGCTCCACTCATCGGAGTCGTAGCCGCCGTTTTGTAGCACGAGCGGGTGGACCATCCCCGCCCCGGCGATCTCCAGCCAGCCGCTGTATTTGCACACCCGGCAGCCCTCCCCACCGCACAGGATGCAGTCCATGTCCGCCTCAATGCTGGGCTCGGTGAAGGGGAAGTAGGAACCCCGGATGCGGATGTGGCGCTCCGGCCCATAAAGCCGCCGCGCAAACTCAGTCAGCGTGCCGATCAGGTCGGTGAGGGCAATGCCGTGTCCCACCGCCAGCCCCTCCACCTGGTAGAACTGGTGCTCAGAACGGGCGGTGATCTGCTCGTAGCGGTAGCATTTACCGGGCAGGATGACGCGGATGGGCTCGGGGCAGCGCTCACGCATCACCCTGATTTGCCCCGGCGAGGTGTGCGTGCGCAGCAAGACCTCGTCGCTGATCCAGAAGGTGTCCCACATGTCGCGGGCCGGGTGATGGGGCGGCATGTTCAGCAGCCCGAAGTTCAGTTCGTCGGTCTCGACGTCGGGGGACTCGTAGACCTGGAAACCCATCTCGGCGAAGATAGCGTAAATCTGGCGCAGCGTCTGGGTGGTGATGTGCAAGTGCCCCGGCCCGATGGGGCGGCCCGGTAGCGTGATGTCCAGCGCACGCTGCCCCAACTCCCGCTCCATCTCCGCCTGGCGTAGCGCCTGGGCCTGTGCCTGGTAGGCTGCCTCTAACCTGGCCTTAACCTCATTGGCAGCCCGTCCAAAGGTCGGGCGTTCCTCCTTTGGTAGTTCCCCGACGGAGCGCAACATCAATGTCAGCGTGCCCCTCTTGCCCAGATAGCGCCTGTGCCAGGCAGTCAACGCGTCGCCGTCCTCTATTGTCTCCAGCGCGGCCAGGGCTCCCTTTTCCAGTTGGTTCAGTTGATCGAGCATCGGTTATACTCCTCATTGAGCACCCAGGATCTAGAAATCGAGCATCCAGGACGACAAACGCCCTCGTCCCTGGGGACGAGAGCGTGCGCTCCCGCGGTACCACCCCGCTTGGCTCCTAATGGAGCCCTCTAATTTCACCGACGGTGCCCGTGGGCGCGATCGGCTGCCCCGTTAACGCTGGGCCTGCGGAGCAGGCTACTTACCGGACACCCGGTTTCACCCGTCGGCTCAGGAGCGAACTTCAGCGGGCTTCCTCCGGGCGGGGCTCTCAGTCCACGACCCCGCCTCCCTGACGGTCTCCTCCCGTCTACTCCTCTCCGTCACAGCCTTTCCGACGATCTGTTGTGGCCCACATTATGCCGCAAAAGTCCCCGTTTGTCAAGCCTGCATCGGTACAGGCCCTTTCGCCGCTCTCTGCCGCACTGCTTCAAAGATGATCACCGCCGTCGCTACCGCCGTGTTCAGCGACTCGACGCCCACGGCCATCGGGATGAAGACTTGCCCTTGCGCGAGCGCCCGGGCCCGCTCCCCCGCCCCGGTCGCCTCGCCCCCAACGATAAGTGCCACCGGCCGCGTCCAGCCCACTGCCGTGTAGGGCGTGTCGCCGCCGGCCGCCGCCAGCCACACGTCGCAGCCGGTCACCGCTTCGGCGATAGCCTCCCACCCGAGTGTTGCCACCGGGAGGCGCAGATGCGCTCCCATTGCTGCCCGCACCACCTTGGGGTTGCTGGCGTCCACCGTCCCGGGCGTCAGCAGCACCTGCTCCACTCCTGCCGCGAGCGCCGTGCGCAGGGTGGCGCCCAGGTTCCCCGGGTCGCGCACGCGATCAACGATAAGTGTGAGGGTGGGGTGCTCCGGGCGGGAGAGGTTGAAGATGGGAAACACGGCCAGGATGCCCTGGGGGGTCTCAGTGTCGGAGCAGGTGACCATCACCGGTTCGCTCACTGCGTAACAGGGGACGTTCATCTCGCAGAGCGTTTCCAGCAATCTGCCGCCTCGCTCATTGGCCTTTGCCGGCTCGGTGTAGAACGCAAAGGCGGGAGGAACGCCAGCACGGACAGCCTCCTCGATGAGTCGTACTCCCTCGAAGACGAAACGTCGCTCCCGCTGACGAACGCGCCGCCGGTGCTGCAACGCCCGCACGTATCTGACCTTGTCGTTTTTCAGGCTTTTCAGTATCCTCACAGCCGGATCGAGGTGGATACTAGTGCGGCGGGATGCGCAAGACCTGCCCGGCGTAGATGCGAGAGGGATTGGCGATGCCGTTGTACTGCGCCAGGTACAGGTAATTCATGTTGTAATACAACGCAATACGGAACAGATTGTCACCGCGCTGTACCACGTAGGTGGTTCCACCCGTAGCTGGCGGGGGTGGCTGACCGCCCGACGAGGGGATAATCAACACCTGCCCCACGTAAATGAGGGCTGGGTTGGCGATGCCGTTGGCACTGGCAATCGCTTGCACAGTGGCGCTGTACTGCAGTGCGATACGAAATAGGTTCTCGCCCCGCTGGACCGTATGCGTGACCTGGCCTGTGGGAGGCGATGTCGGAGTCAGCGCAGGCGTAGTGGGGGCTGGCGTGGTAGAGACCGGCGTGGTGGACACAGGTGTGGTGGGCACAGGCGTGGCAGGCGCGGTTGTAGGGATCGGGGTCGGCGTAGGCGACGTGGTGGGCGTTTCGACCGTCGGGGTTGCCTCAGCCGCCTGGGCTGCCAGCGTCGAGTTCGCGATCCCTGTGGCCTCCATATCGGGCGTTCCCTCCTCCGGCTGGACGGCCTCCTCACCGGCTGCCGGCGTCACTGTCACGTCGGGAGCCGCTGGCCTGTAGCAGCCAGCCAACAGGCCCAGCATGAGCAACAGGCATATCGTGCACAGAGGCAAAGAGGGGCAGGTTTTCTTCATCATCTTCATGGGGCTACCTCCTTCGTGCGTGTCACACTGGCCAAATCGCTGTACATTTTACATAGTACCACAATAATCCAGTAGCGTCAAGCAGTCAAACGTGAAGGCAATCGCATTATATCAAATATCTTCACAACAACGTCATTCTGAGGAGCGCAGCGACGAAGAATCTCGGCCCTTCATAGCGTAAAAGAGATTCTTCGCTACGCTCAGAATGACACGCCAGTTAAGGAACTGAGAATGCAATCGCCCTATGTGAGGAACGTGAGATTCGGAAGCCGTCTCACATTGTCGCTACCTGAGCACCTCCGATTTCTCCACACAGGTGATGCCTAGTTGTTCCAGTTCTCTCAACGCTGGCTCGTAAATCTCCGGCAACACTGGGATGTGGACACCGGTCAGGTTGATTTCTCCTTCCAAGATCAGTCGGGCACCGACGGCCGCCGGCAATCCCACCGTGCGTGCCATCGCAGTATCCCCTCCCGGCTGGCCGTAGTCAATCAGCGTCGAGGTGATGCACTCCTGTCTCCCTTCCTCCTGGCAGGGGGAAGGGCCGGGGATGGGGGTCCGTCTCCCTTCCTCCTCGCAGGGGGAAGGGCTGGGGATGGGGGTCTGGTACGCGGCGACGAACTCGTGGACCAGGATCACCATGTCCCGCTCCCCCTCGCGATAGTCCATCTTGACCAGCATCTGGTCAGCCAGGATATCTAGCAGCGTCGTCCTGTCCGGGACGGGCGCGTCGCTCAGCAGCCCCAGCCACTCCAGCGCCGTCATCACCCCGGAGTTAGGCGAGAGATTGAGGAAGGCCGACAGATCAGCCTTGGGATTGGCCGTATCTTCCTGGCCGATGAGGTGTGCCATTACCTGCCGGAAGGTCTTGCTGACCAGTTCCGCTTGCTCCTCCAGGCTGAAGTAGCCCAGTTGGTTCAGTTTCTGCATCACGTCGCACCAGCCGAGATTGCGCAGTGTGCCCCGGTACATCGTGTCGGTCTCCGGGATGCCATACCGCTTGATGTAGGGGAGCGAGTTGCGGTTGGGATACGCCTCGAAGTCGCCCAGCCCCTCAACCCGGGTCACGAAGTGAGTGGCGAAGAGGCGGGCGTTAGGGACCTCTACGATGTGGCCGTTCTCCTTGTAGCGGGCATCGTTGCGCCCCGCCAGCACCACCCCGCGCGGGCTCCAGGAGAACTTGTAACCCAGGGGGTTGTCGTTAGCATCGGGGGCTGGCAGGCCGCCGCAGTAGGAGCGGAACGACTTGACTTCCCCGCCAGCACCGTGCACCCGGTGGATGATGCGCATGGCCGACATGTGGTCAATGCCGGGGTCGAGGCCGATCTCATTGAGCAGGATGACCCCTACCTCCCGCGCCGCGCCGTCCAGCGCTCGCATCCCATCGCTGACGTAACTGGCCGTGACCAGCGGCTTGCGGTGGCGGACGCATTGCTCGGCCACCTGCACGTGATAGACGTAAGGCAGCAGGCTGATGGCCAGATCGGCCTCGGCGATCAGGCCGCCCAGCGCCGCACCGTCCTTCGTGACGTCGAACGCGACGGCCTTCCCCCATGGGTGGTCGCCGACCAGCGCCTTGGCCTTGCCAAGCGTGCGGCTGGCAACCGTCACTTGAAAGCCAGCCTGATCGAGTAAATATCGCACCAGGGGCCTGGCGACCAGGCCCGCACCAAGAACCAGAACTTTCTTCATTCCGTTTTTCATCAGAAATCTCCCGATGTTAGAGTTTCAAGTTACAGGTTAGATGAACTTGAAACCTGAATCGGTCTTCCCCGTCTTCCTAGCGGAGATACTGCTCCAGGTAACGATAATCGGGTGTCAACTCTCCCTGGTAGACGATAATCGCCCGCCTGATCTCTGGTGGCAGGGCCAGTTCCTCGAAGGGCACCGAGTAGTCGGCCTGGGCAATGGCGGGGACGTACTGCATCAACACGCCGCTGAAGTATTCCGAGGCCTCACGGGGCAACTCGCTGGGCAGGATGTCCACGGCCAGCACGACCAGCCCCCGCCCCTCGAACCCGTCAACCGCGTGATCCTCGAAGGGATCGTATACGAAGACGGGATCGCCGGGGTCGGTGCATTTGACCGTGCACTCGATGGCCCCTTCGACGTCGCAACTGACGTCGCCGATGACCCGCAGGCGTGGCATCTGCGGTCCCCCATACAGTCGCTTCAGGTCCGCCTTCGTCACCAGCCGGGGATACTCCGCCTCCCAGTAGATGCAGTTGACCAGCAGGGTCAGGTGGGGCAGGTAGGTGCGGAACCTGGATCGGTACTTCTCAGGATGGTCGTAATAGTCCTGCAGTTCGAAGCGACCCCGGTTCTCTAAGGAGATGGGCTCCACCGTATGCTCTTCCTTGAATACCACTTTATACAGTCTGTCTCGGGCGTGGGCGGTGCTCTGGGCGACGGCGGCGACCTCCTGGGGCTCAATCTCTTGCACTGGCAGGAGTTCGATGATCTCGTTGGCCCCACGGAAGACGTTCCCATACCCGGCGAAGCCGCAGATGAGGGGGGTGACCGGATCCGGCAGCACTTCCTGTACGATGCGCTCTCCGAGCGCCGATACCGCCGCCCGCGCCTCGGCCAGGCTGTCGTACTGGTGGGCCTGGCGCAGGTCGCTGAAGGGATTGGGAACCCCCTCCCAGTTCAGCCGCTGCCCCAGAGCCCACAGCGTGTTAATCATCCCTGCCCGTCCAGCGTGGCGGCCGAAGAAGATCAGCCGCCGACCCCGCTCGTCGGTCACCTTCTCGTAATCAATCAACTGGCATCCCAGTTCCAGCAGGCGCTTGAGCATGGGCATGTTGTAGGGCTGGCCTTTGATGACGTGGGCGAAGAAGGCGTAGGTGTGACCCTGATGGAAAAAACGGACGGGGATCTCTTTGATGGCGAAGACGACCGGGCAAGAGGAGAGGTCTTCCTCGACCTGGGCGCCAGCCTGTGTGAACTCTTCGTCGCGAAAGACGCGGATCTCCGACGGTTGCACCCACACCTCAATGCCGCGCTCTTCCTGCAGTTGACGGACGTGCTCCGGGATGATGGGCACGCGGCGCTCCCAGATGTTCTTGTCCTCACGGCGAATTCCGATACAGACGCTCATTTCTATCTCCTGGGTTTGGATTGTTCGTGCACCTCGGCGTACCAACGCTCGACGATACTTTCGTCCCCACGCCGCCAGAGCACCGCCGGGCGGTGGGCAAATGCCTGGATCGGATCGAAGGTAAAGCCCGGGATGACCTGCACCAGCGGGATGGCCCCGCAGCCGGGCACCGCGCAGTCCACCGACCGGGCGGGGCAGCGCTTGCGGATGCAGATGCGCCCCAGGTGACGGCGCGTGTTGGTCTCAAACAGGAAAACCTCCCAGCCGCAGTAGATAGGCGTCAGGCGGCGGGCGCACGCAGCAATTTCCTCCACACCCCGCACCCGGCTGGCCTCCTGCGCGAACTGATCAGCCATGTGGTCCAACCGCTCTCGCTTGTCCAGTCCTGCCCAGGACTTCCGGGGGGCGCGGGTGGGCCTGGCAGGTGTTTTCCCCACTGATGAGCGGGCACACCCAGGTACTGCAGCACGCCTCTAATCCCATCGGCGGCCATCAGGATGGTGTCAATCCGTCGGGCGTCGGCGGCTCGGCTGGCAGGGTCAGCACCACCGGCACGCGACGTACTCTCCTGCCCATTGCATTACTCCTCCGGGGCCAAGCCCACGGCGCGGGCGAAGGCAGCGTGGGTGTAGGCGGCGGCCCAGCCACGCAGCCAGAGGCGCACGTTATACTACACAATCAACAAAAACCATTTGTCTTGACTGCCTGTTTGTTACTCAATTCTACCCCGCTCCGCCCTTCCACGCAAGTCCCCACACCGGCCCCGCCCGACGTGGCCCAGGTGGGCGCAGGCGCTGTGTGCGCCTGAGTGACGGCGAAACGGCCGCCCCGACTGCAACGGTTGGGGCGGTTTTGCGTTGCCTGGCTTGCGGGGCTGAAAATATTGACTTCCGGGTAAGAATCCGCTATACTGGAATTGTCTCGGAAAAGAGCAAGGAGAATCGCCTCGCGCCTCTGACCAGTCCGAGGCGGTGACCAAGACAGTGGGCTGCCCTGGTGCGGGAATTCTAGCATAGAGCACGCCCATCGTCAAAGGTGCAGCGGACTTTTCTTTGTGCTCTAAGACGATCCTGACAACACCACACACTGACAAGGACTGTGCATGTCGGCCAACAACACCGAAATCGAAAAACGCCTCTGGGACGCCGCCGACGAACTGTGTGCCAATTCCAGGCTCAAACCGTCCGAGTATTCCGTCCCTTATTTCCTCGGCAAGTTCGCCATGAGCGAGGGCCAGCGCGGCGGCGAGTTCTTCACCCCCACTTCCATCGTCCGCCTCATCGTCGAGATCATTGAGCCCTACCACGGCCGCATCCTCGACCCGGCCTGTGGGTCGGGCGGTATGTTCGTGCAGAGCGCACGCTTTGTCCAGCGGCACCAGCAAAACCCCTCCGACGAGATCAGCCTCTACGGCCAGGAGCGGGTGGCCGAGACGGTCCGCCTGTGCAAGATGAACCTGGCCGTCCACGGCCTCGCTGGCGACATCCGCCAGGGCAACACCTACTACGAGGACATCCACCGCAGCCGGGGCCGCTTCCCCTTCGTCCTGCCCCGGGTGGATAACGCCAACCCGACGGCGCCTACCGCGACGTGCCGGGCTTGTGCAAAGTGGCGACGCCGGACGAGATTGAGGCGCAGGGGTGGAGCCTCAACCCTGGGCGCTACATGGGCGTGGCCGAGCGGGAGGAGGAGGATTTTGACTTCACGGAGCGGCTCGCGGAATTGCACGAGGAGTTGGAAATGCTCAACGCCGAGGCGTACGAGTTGGAGGAGCGCATCGCGGAGAACGTGTCTCAGTTGTTGGACAGCCCGCGATAGTTGGAGCAGGGAAGATGCCCGATCACGATTATACAGAGAAGCAAGGACAGTACCTGGCCTTTATCTACAACTACACCCTGATTAACGGCCGTCCTCCAGCAGAAGCGGATATGCAGCGGTACTTTGGCGTAAGCCCTCCCACCGTTCACCAGATGGTGATCAAGTTGGATAAGCGGGGATTCATCACCAGGGAGCCGGGTAAACCCCGCACCGTCCAGGTGTTGGTTCCTCCCGACCAGCTCCCCTATCTCAAAGACAGGAGAAAGACTATGCCTTCGAAAGCACAGATTCACTAGATCAAGGTCACCCTGAACGAAAGCAAGCCCCCCGTCTGGCGGCGCATCCTGGTCCCGGGCGACGTCACCCTGGAGCACCTGCACTACATCCTCCAGGTAACAATGGGCTGGACCAACTCTCATCTCCATCAGTTCATCGTGGGGCAGACATATTTCGGTGAGCCTTATCCAGACTACGGCTTCGAGATGCACGATGAGCGAGATGTGAGGCTGAACCAGATCGCCGACGAGGGAGCCAGGTTCGTCTACGAGTACGACTTCGGCGATAGTTGGGAGCACATCTTGCTGGTGGAGAAGGTGCTGGAGCCGGAGCCGGGCCAGCAGTACCCGGTGTGCATCAAGGGCAAGCGTGCCTGCCCGCCGGAGGACGTGGGCGGCGTGTGGGGCTACGAGGAATTCCTGGAGGCCATCCGGGACCCCGACCATTCTGAGCACGACGAGTACCTGGAATGGATTGGTGGGGAGTTCGACCCGGAGGCGTTTGACCTGGATGAGACGAACGAGATCCTGCGAGACCTACGGTGACGGCGGCCCGGAGCTAAAGGCTCCGGGCTGAAAGGGCGAAGCCCCCCTTTCGGCAAGCTCAGGACATGCCTCCGGGGGCTGGATTGTCAGCCCGTAGGGCTTTGCTCTTTCATATGTCTACTACAATCTGCAACATCAGAACTTCATTAGCACCGATACCGCAGTCCCGGGCCTTAACAGAAACCAGGCATACCTTCTCCCGTTTCTACTCCCAGATGCTGAAGTAATGCGAAAGTTTCAAGAGTTGATTGTCCCGATGTTTAAGCAGATCAAGAACTTGCGTCTTGAAAATGCCAATCTCCGCCGCACCCGCGACCTGCTGCTCCCCCGCCTCATCTCCGGCGAGGTGGGCGTGGCGGGTTTGAACCACTGAACCACTGACGGCACTGACACCACTGATCGGACGCTGAACGACGGACTTTTTCAGTGTCTTCAGTGAGGATTCAGTGGTTCAGTGATCCAGGTCTGCTGGCGCATCGCCACGAATTGAGAAAACAGTATGTCCAAACACAGGCGCGGACGACGAAAGCCACGCCGGTCATCACGATCACCGGCCCGCTCGCCCTCCTCAGAGTATCGGCAGGCGGTTCGTAAAGCCGATCAGGTGCTATCCATAAGCGACATTGAGGTCCGCTCCGACAACTGGCAGCAGCTTGCCCTGGACTGGTTCGCGCCTGACGAGCCGGGGCGTAGCGAGATGGCCCGTTACATCGCCGCGCACGAGTGCCAGTTGGGCGTCGCCTGGGCGCGGGAGCTCTTGCGCCTGGAGGTACTCTTCCAGGCCGAAGAGCATCTGCAAATCATCGCTCACTACGATCGGGCCCTTTCTCGATATCCCCGCTGCGCCTTCGCCGAGATGTGGGTAGCAGACCAGGTGTTTCGTCACGCCAGCGATTTCTGGCGGGCGCGCCAGATGTACCGGCACGTGGCGGATAATTTGCCGGGCTATGCCAAACCTCGCTACGAAATGGGGTTCATGAGCTACCTGTTGGGCGATTTCCGCGGCGCGCTGGGCTGGTTCAATCAGGCTGCGGACCTGGTGGCCGACGATGACGTGGAATTGGGGGCGCGGATCCTTTACAACCGCGGCCTGGTGCGTTTCTACCTGGATGGCAACAGGAAGCCCGCCATCGCCGACATAAGGGAGGCGCTGAGGCGCAAACAGGATTATCCCCAGGCCAAAGAAGCCCTGCGTGGCTTGCGGGGCAAGGTGAGGTGGGTGCCGTGGTAGATACCTATCCCAAAGTGACAACGAAGAGCTATTGGATCCCTACCGCAGCCACGGGCGAGCGTGTGTTCTGGATGAGCCTGGAATTCAGCCTGAACCGACGCCCCGAGGATAGTCAACCCAGCATCGCCGAGGTGGCCTGGTCTTCCGGGAGTGCAGATGAGGGGTTGCTCATTCTGCCCCCCATCGTTCCTGCGAAGATAAGAAGAGAGGCGCAACGGCTGCTTCAGCCCTGGCCCCATGGTCGTTATACCGACGCTTACCAGCGCTCTGGGGGTATCCTCAACGTGTTCACTCCGCAATGGGGCGAGCAGCAAGACGAGGTATGGGCGGAGATGTTGGCCGGATGGAAGAGCGAGACCTTTGCCGGCGCCGATGCCAGGCAAGAGGCACTCCTGGCGTTAGAGCAGCAGTGGAACACGACATCACATCCCTTTTTTGCTGGGCTGACCCCGGCCCAGGTGGTGGTAGGAGGTGGCCTCCAGGAGACCGAGTTGGCCGAGGAATTTCTGCAGCAACTCACTCGCATGTACGACGGCCACGCTTTCGAAAGCGAAGGGGAAGCCCTGATCAAAGCGCTGATGTTGCTGCGAGGCTGGCAATGCCAACCGCGAGAGAACGGCCAGATGGTTCTGGATATCATCATAGCCGAACGGAACGAGTTGTTGGCTCGCCGCGCCCGTGCGTTAAACCATGAATGTAGCGATGCAAAGAGGGGGAATTGAACGATGCCCCAGGTGTTTAATATATACTGTGATGAGAGTTGTTATCTCGAAAATGATCGCCAAAAAGCCATGGTTCTTGGTGCTGTGTGGTGTCCCTTAAAGAAAGCGCGCGAGATCGCGGTGCGCATCCGTGAAATCAAGGTGAAGCATAGCCTACCGCCGGGATTTGAGATTAAGTGGGTGAAGGTCTCGCCTGCCAAGGTTCAATTCTACCTGGACATCATGGACTATTTCTTCGACGACGATGATCTTCATTTTCGAGCCTTGATTGTGCCAGACAAGTCCAGGCTCCGGCATGAAGATTGTCAACAAACCCACGATGAGTGGTATTACAAGATGTATTTTGACATGCTCAAGGTCATTCTGGAGCCGGATGCGCGATATAGGATTTACATAGATATCAAAGACACGCGAGGTGGGGACAAAGTAGCCAGGCTACACGATGTGCTTTGTAACAACATGTACGACTTTTCCCGGGGAATCATCGAAAGAGTTCAGTTGGTTCGATCCCACGAAATCGAAATCTTGCAACTCGCTGACCTGCTAGCTGGCACAGTTTCATACGTGAGTCGTGATCTTTTTAGTAGTGCGGCCAAAAGATGTCTTGTTGATAGGATGCGTGAGCGATCAGGATACATGCTTACTCACACCACATTGCTTCGGGAAAACAAGGTCAACCTATTCCGCTGGCACGCAACGGAGGCGCAGAGATGACGGCCGTGCCTGATTGGCTTCCACCACTCGTGCTGTTCCAAGACTATCATGGAAACTGGGAGCGCTATGTCGAGGTCTTGTACAGGTATTTCAGGAGAGATTTCATTGATGATTCTCCTTCATTCCGGGGAACTCGATTGGCGCTAAAGCGCCACCCAATGGAGCATGGGAAGGAAGCGACATTTTGGCACTTGATTTCAGAGGGCAAGGTTGAGGATGAGCGAGTGCCAGATCTGAGGAGAAGCGAGCGGATTCGCTGGCCGCGCCCGATCATCGAACATGCCGATGATCCAGTTATCAAGGTCTGGGAGGACAAAAGAAAGCGCGAAAAACGAATTTGTATCTGGTTTGAGAATGTCGAGTATCTGGTTGTTCTAGCCGTACGCAAGGGGTATATCTTGCTGTGGACTGCATATCCTGTTACAAGGCTGCATCGCAAGAGAAAACTGCAGAAAGAGTACGAGGCTTATATTAAGGCGAATGCCGCTCCGGTTTAGGGAACGGCATCGTTACTCCTTCTACTCGTGGTAGATGAGCTAATTACAGTATAAACGATTAAGACATCTTTGTCAATACCTTTTTCCCAAATTTTACCCAAATTTGCTACTTTTTGTTCTTGGCTGAAACAGCGAGGATTTAACTCATGACTCGCTTAGGCGCTGACTCCGAAGAAGCCCTGGAAAACGCCACGCTGGCCCTCTTCGCCGAACTGGGCTGGGAGACCACCAACGGCTGCTACGAGGTCTACGGTGAAGTGCTGGTCGGGCCAAGCAGTGGCCCCCACCTGGGCCGGGCGACGCGCAACGAGGTGGTCCTGCGCCCGCGCCTGGAGGCGGCGCTGACCAGGCTCAACCCCGACCTGCCCCCGGAGACGCTGCACCAGGCCGTCGAGCAACTTACCCGCGACCGCAGCGCGATGAGTCTGGTCCACGCCAACCGGGAGACCTACGAGCTGCTCAAGGACGGCGTCCAGGTCACCTTCCGCGACGCGGACGGCGAGGAGCGGGTCGAGCGGGTCGCGGTCATTGACTGGAACGACCCCACGGACAATGACTTCCTCCTGGTGCAGCAGTTCTGGGTCACCGGCGACATCTACACCCGCCGCGCCGACCTGGTGGGCTTCGTCAACGGCCTGCCGCTGCTCTTCGGCGAACTGAAGGCCCATCACCGGCGGGTCGAGGACGCTTACCGCCGTAACCTCAGCGACTACAAGGACACCGTTCCCCACCTCTTCTGGTACAATGGCTTCATCGTCCTCTCCAACGGCAGCGATAGTCGCGTCGGCACGGTCACCTCCCAGTGGGAGTTTAGTACGCCTCAACCCGATCCGGATGAGCTTCCTGGAGGAGTTCCAGCGGATGATTGACGAGTACAACGCTGGCTCTCGCAACGTCGAAGGTACCATTCATCTGCCCGTGTTGTCAAAGAGGGGGTTCTTGAACTACCCCAACCTCAGAACAGCGGGATCTGGGCCGCTTCCTGCTCGACGATGGGGTCGAGACCCAGCACGGTCTTGAGGGCGTGGCGGTCCAGTTCCTCCTCAACGACCAGGCGGCGCAGGTGACGGAACTTGATGAACTGCCATCCACCACCTTCGGCGGCGCGGGCCAGGCGCGGGTCGCGCTGCAACTTGAGGCCAGCCAGCCGCGCCCGGCCGCCGGGCACGACCAGGCAGCGCTGTGCCCCCTCATCCGTGGCCCTACCCCTCCTGCCCCCCTCTACAGGGGGGGGGAGCAGGTGAGGCCCCAGGGCCACCGTGGCCGAGACATCGAAGACGTACGCTTCCCGCCCTTCTCCCAGCCAGCGCACGTCCCAGCCACCCCGCCGCCTTATCTTGAACCCCAGCCGCTTTCCCAACTTTGCCAGGTCGTCCCGCAGCGTTTTGAGTTCGGCGGCGCGCCGCAGAGGATCATCCTCGGGGCGCAGGCGAAGCGTCTCGCCCTCCCGCACGCTGTACGAGTCTATACAGACCAGCACCAGCGTCAGGTCGGGCGTGAGGGGGCCGGGGAAGCGGGCGTAGACTGCCTCCACCAGTTCCTCCAGGCCCCAGGCCGGCTGCTGGGCAAGCAACTCCCACACCTGGACCTCGACCCGGTCGGCCAGGGGTGGTTCGACGTCGCCTGCCCTGAGCAAAGCCGAAGGGCCTGCCCCAGGTTCGGCGGCCTGACTCAGGTCCGCCAGCCACCACAGTGCTCCCTCCGCCCTCTCTCGGTCCGCGAGCCGGACTATCGGGGCGGCCTCAAGGGCACGGCGAACCGCGTCGGCGGCGAATGCAAAGGGACGGGGGCCGTCCCTGTCCTCCGGGATCGCCGCCGTGCGTGCCAGTAGCCCTCGCCCGGCCAGCCTCGTATACACGCCACCGTGTAGCAGCGCCCAGGCCGTCGGCTCCCCACGTTCCCGGAGAGTGCTCACCGCCGACTCTTCCGCCTCGGCCACCAGGTCGTGCTCCAGCGTCTCCACGTCGGCCGGCGGCGTGGGCTCCGCGCCATCCCAGCGCCAGACGAGCCGATGGCCCACCTCGGGGCTGCCCCCCCAGCCCTCCAGGACGTAGCCCGCACCGCTGGCCGCCAGGCAGACCGATTCCAGCAGCGCGTCGTCTGCATCGTCGGGATCGGCGAAGAGGGTGACCAGGTGGCCTGCGGGGGTAAGCAGCGGCCCGGCTGCTCCTAGCGCCGCCCGCAACACGTGCCAGTGCCAGTCCCAATCGAAGCGCCGGCGGCGCAGGAAGGGACGCAGGGCGTGGGCGGGAGGCGACTCCCACAGCCATCCCGCCCACAATGCCGAGAGCGCCCAGAAGACCCCGTCGGGCCGGGGCGGATCAGTAAATATGAGGCTGGCGCTCCCGGGCGGGATGACCTCCCCCACGCCGCGAGCCGCGCGGGCGACCAGCGCGTACCCCCCCGCCTCGCCCCTCACCAATGCAGCGACGTCTTCGGACCGGTGCACGGGGAGCGGCTGGCTCGACCTAACCCCCCATCCCCCTTCCCTCGCAGGGAAGGGGGAGTCCTCCCTCCCCGCCTCGGGGAGGGGTCGGGGGAGGGGGCTCGACCTAACCCCCCATCCCCCTTCCCTCGCAGGGAAGGGGGAGTCCTCCCTCCCCGCCTCGGGGAG